>Ga0209825_1000040_pt1 | contig 126235 bp, 104 predicted proteins | sample EN8Hudsemesocosm_FD_184631 | JGI IMG/M metagenome (GOLD analysis project Ga0209825, IMG submission 184631) | Methane-oxidizing microbial communities from mesocosms in the Hudson Canyon - EN8B Hudson Canyon (SPAdes) (version 2) | ecosystem: Environmental > Aquatic > Marine > Cold seeps | place... | reverse complement strand
GATTAAGAATATATTTATGAAAAATTTTCTCAGAACAATACATAACAAAAGAATTTACCATTTATGCCTAGTACTTTTTGTATTTGGTTTAAGCGCCTGCAGTGGCGGTAGTAGTAGTAGTAGTAGTAGTAGTAGTAGTAGTAGCGACAATGGTACTGATACGGCTGTACTCAGCCACGAAATAGACAATGATACCAGCACGATCAGTACACCAGACACAACTCCACCAGAGTCAACGCTCAAGTCTCCCCTATTCAGCCGAACCACAACAAACACATCAATTCATATCACCGGCTCAAGTTCAGATGATAAGAGCACTATAGCCTCCGTGACCGTGAATGGGTTTGAAACTGAAAGCGAAGATGGTTATGAGAACTGGTCTATCAACCTGCCTTTACACAGTAAAATCAGTAATCTAAAAGTAGAGACTGAGGATCAATCAGGAAATAAATCTAGCAAAGTACATGATTTAACGTTTACTCGACTAAACACCATATTTTCTGCTCCTAGTACAATTGTTATTGATGAAAACAGCAATAACTTGCTTATTAACGATGCACTTCAACAAACTAGCTACTCAAGCAATCTAGCCTCTCCGTCTCTCTATCAAATCACAGCAAATAGTGACGAGTCAGGCTTACTGAGCCCCCACAGAAGTGTTTTTGATACCATTGGCAATAATGAAATCATTCTAGATTTACGTGAAACACAACCGGTTACACAAGGCATACTTTCTCGTGATATTACAAACAATATCACTGTCCTTGAAGCAGGTTTAAATAATGTTATTGATATCAGCCTTGATCAAACCAAGCGTATCTTATATGTATTATTCGCCCCTGAAAATTCCGAAACAGGCGGAATTATTAAAGTGTATGACCTTAAAAGCGGCTTAGCACACGATGAGTGGCCGATTCTGTCGGACAATAGTAAAAACGGCCCTGAGTTTATTAACCCCTCTGCCATCATTTTCCATAATAACCGCTTATATTGCGCCGATGGCACTGCCAATCGCATTCTTTCAATAGACCTTGCAACGGGAGATAAAACTAACCTTATCGATCAAGAACAAGCTAGCGAAGTCATATTTTCATACATCAAAGATATCGTAGCGTACTCAGACAAATTGTGGTTATTAGATGAAGACACAAAACGTATCATTGAAATTGACAGTAATTCAGGCTCACGCTCTATACTCTCTGGGGCCAATGATTCAAACGGCACGCCATTCAAATATTTTAACCAAATCGTTATAGACACTCTTAATGAACGCTTACTAGTATCCGACACAGAGCTTAATGTTATTTTTTCAGTAGATATTGATACCGGTAAAAGAGAGCTATTTATCAGTAATCGACATGGTAATGGACCATCCATGCCTAAGCCTAAATCACTTAAACATGCAGGTAGTGAAACAGTGCTGATTATTGACAGTACACTTGAAGCGCTAGTTTCGATCAACTTAGCCACGGGTAACCGCCATATTCTATCAACTGCTGGTTCCGAAAAAATTAAAGAAGTAGGTGTAGGCCCTCGCATTAAAGACCCTATTGGTATTGAGTTAAATACCGACTTCAACAAAGCATGGATAAGCATGCGGGAACAAGCCAGCCTATTAGAAGTAGATTTGATAACCGGTGACCGTAGCTTGATTCGCCCTAACCCGGCAGAAGGTGCTACCGCATTCAAGTTACCAAATGGCATTAGCTATGATGCTGATAATAACAGAATATTAGTGAGCGACATTTACCTTGATCGAGTTCAAGCCATTGAACTTGATAGTAATAACACGACGATTGCAGCTAAAAAGTATTTAACAAGTGATCGAAGCATTAAACTGTCAAAACCCCTAGATACTGTTTTTGATAACGTAAACAAACGAATATATACGCTAGATAGTGCTTTAAAGGCCATCCTTGTTTGGGACATAACCAGTAAAACATCCACAGTTTTAACATCACTAACAATTGGCTCGGGCGTTAGCCTGGTTAAGCCCGTCGCCATTGATTTAAATATTACCCAAAATAAAGCTTACGTTGCGGACGAGAAATTGAACTCAATTGTCACAATCGATTTAAGCAACGGTAATCGTACTGTTTTATCAAATCGAGCGGTGGGTACCGGCCCTACCTTCAAGAAACTCTCAGGCATTAGCTTTAATAAGACTACCGCTTCGCTTTTGGCCACCGATATTGAAGAGCAAGGAGTATTTAGTATAAATATCGAAAATGGTAACCGTGAATTGATCTCTAAGTAACCTTATCAGTTATCAGCATAAGCCCTTCGTAAACAGGCTTTATGCTGATCTTAAGCAATAGAAGTTAATAATACTGGCTTCACCCGGTTTCACTAACTCCAGAACACTAAGAGAGCCTTGCTAACGCCGCTTGGCACGCAGGCCGCGCATACATTCTGTTTTTATATTCTCTAAAGCCATCTTGAAGCTCAAACTTAAAGTTTTCTGCCCAAGTAAGCGTGTGTGCCACAAGAACATCAGCCATTGTGAAGCGGTTGCCCATAGCAAATTCTGGTGTTGCACCAATTAGATTTTTAAGTGCTTTTTGTGATTTTTCAAATTCCCACTGTGTTGTTTCCAATACTTGTGGAACACGCCATTTTTCAGGAATGGCAAATCGATGCTTTCCATTTGTCCACAAGGGCTGTTCAAGATCTGCAAGCACAAAAAAGGCAAGCTGATCATACAAAGCCCGCTCCACACTATCCGCTTGAGGAATTAAATTTGAAGAAACATTTTTTGTTGCAATATAATTTACAATGGCAGCACTTTCTGTAAGCACTAAATCACCATCTATCATCGTAGGTACTTTACCTTGGTAGTTCAATTGACGGTAATCACTTCCACTTGAGCCATTCTCTCCTGAGCCACCAAACTCTACTTCAGCGTACTCATACTGTACGCCTGCTTCTTCAGCAGCCCAAATAGTTCTGAATGACCTAGATTTACCTACACCATATAATTTCATAAAATCTCCATTAATTAGTCAGCTTCACTAGTTTTTAGTGATAAGTCTTCTCTCACCCTTCTATTTGTAGGTTGAAACAATATTACAGAACTCGGCCCACGAAAAGTACAACATGGTAATAACAAAAACGGTTATTTCATAGATCCCCGCCTGCCTCAGGGAGTAAACACAACCCTGATTAAATACGTATAAATGCCTTAAAACAATTATCATTACGTGCTTTATTTCATTTCTAAACTACAATTTTAAGAAAATCCCAAAGCCATAATTACCTTAAGCTTAGCAAGTAATAAAGAGAGTCAACTATGAAGCCCCCCTCCCTCTTGGGTATTTTTTTTATCGTTATATTCCTTTATGCATGCGGTAAGAAAGAAGTTTCTCCTGTAGAAATTGCCATAAATCCTTGGCCAGGATATGAATTTCTTTTCTTAGCAGAGCAAAAAGGATTTTTTAAAGAAATTGGATTAAATGCCAAGTTAATTCAATTAGGCTCTCTTTCCGATGCTCAACGCTCTTATGTAAATGGCTATACTGATGGCTTAGCTAGTACGGTGATAGAGGCTGTTCAAGCACAAGCCTTAGGAAGCTCACCATTAGAAATTGTATTAGTACCTGATTACTCTGATGGCGGTGATGTCATCATCGCTCGCAAAGAGCTCTCCAATATTTCAGCACTTAAAGGAAAAAACATTGGCTGTGAAGTTTCTTCTTTAGGCATATTTTTACTTCAGAGGGCCCTCGCTAAAGCAGGGTTAAACTTAAGCGATGTCAACATTATCAATGTTGAACAAATAAATGGCGAAAGGCTAATGCAGGACAAGAAAATAGATGCATTTGTAAGCTACCCCCCTGTATCCATTAGTATTCTTAAACAAGATGAATTCCATAAAGTTTTTAGTAGTGCAGAGATACCCAAAGAAATAATCGACACTATCTCAATATCAAAGAAAGCATTGGCACAAAATCCAGACTTTGTACCCAAACTTCATAAAGTTTGGCAAATGGCCTTGGACTATTACCAGCAACATCCAGAAGACGCCATTAAAATAATGTCTCAAAGAGAAGGCATTTCCCCTTCTGACTTTGCAGGCGTGCTATCTGATCTAAAACTCATAAACACTAAAGGTCAAAAAGAAATATTCCAATCACCAGAGACATTGCAACAATCTATTATTGAGGTCTGCAAAACACTCGTAGATATTGATGCTATTGATACAGATTGCGAACAATACACCAAGCTTATTTATAAAGGAGTACTTTAATACCCATGAATTTATTCGGAATCCATAAATAATGCTATGGATTAAAAAAGCCAACTCGTCTCTAACACTTAAGCTTACCCTACCCATCATAGGCGTTTGCTTGATGCTATTTATTGCATTAGTAGCAACCTATCAGTACCAAGCAAATAAGACGCTCATTAGTCAATTCCAAGTCATTACTCAGAATGTGTCTGACTCACTTATTATTGCAACAGAAACCAATGCGAAACCGGAAAATTTATTTAGAGTTGTCGGGGCGCTAGCAGCCCGTAACAAAATTCTTCGTTTTGTCGTGATTGAGCAATTCAAAAGTCTCATTGTTGCAGACAATCACCATCAAAACATTGGTTTAAGCGCTAAAAACGGCCTTAACGCCACTGATTATAGTTTCTATAATCAGCTGATAAAAAATACGATAGACGAGAAGCCATATTTAATTAAGGATAATATTTACTACAATTTAACCCCCGTATACATGATTAACCCTAATGTTAACCGACTACGGAAATACTATATCTTTATTGCCTACAATGAATCGGAAGCATTAAACCAAGTATCGACCGATTTGATAAAATTTTCTGTATTATTTGGCTGTGGCATTTTGTTCATGTTTTTTACGCTTTACATGGTACAGCTAAGAATTTTGCTGCAACCACTCAGAAATATTAGTAAAACAATTAATCAACGTGACCAACTCATTCAATCAACAAACCAAAAAGAATTCAGTAATGATGAACTAGGCTTGCTGGCAAAGAGCTATAATAAACTCGTTGAAGCCAAGACACTCAAGGATTCAGAACTCACTCAAGCTAGGCGATATATTGAAGGTATCACCGAAGCATCGCCAATGCTGCTCGCCTACGTTGATGCACAAAGACATTATAAGTTCGTAAATAAACGTTACATAGACTGGTTCCAAAAGCCAACGCAAAACTACATTGATCAGCATATGGCCGACGTTGTTGATAATAAAATTTATCAACACATCAGCCCCTATGTCGATCAAGTGTTATCAGGCAAGTCGGTCATGTTTGAAAAAGACCTATCCTTTAGCAACCAACCCGTTAAACATATAAAAGCAAGCTACTTACCTGATTTCAATGAACAAGAGCTTGTTCAAGGTTTTTACATTTGTATTGAAGACGTCACAGATACAAAAAACTATGAGATTCAACTTGCAGAATTTGCGAACAACCTAGAATTTAAACAAATAGCTCTTGAGGATGAAAAACGCGTTGCAGAAGAAGCGCTTAAAATAAAGTCTGAGTTTCTCGCAAGTATGAGTCATGAAATTAGAACCCCTATGAATGGGGTACTTGGTATGCTGACTTTGTTAATGGATACCAAGCTGACAGACGATCAAATACATAAGGCCTATCTTGCTAAAGAGAGCGCAGAATCCTTACTTACCCTAATCAATGACATATTAGACTTCTCTAAAATTGAATCAGGAAAAATCGACTTTGAAGATATTGATTTCGACTTATCTAAAATGTTGGGTACTCTTACAGAAACCTTTGGTAAACAAGCACAAGATAAAGACGTGGAATTAATTTTAGATACGACACAAATTGAGCACGTTATGGTAAAAGGTGACCCAAGTCGAATTCGTCAAGTGCTGACTAACTTAGTAAGTAATGCCATCAAGTTTACCCACTATGGTGAAATCATTATTACTGCCAGCCTTTATGAAGACTTTGACGACTCACTCAACCTTTTATGTGACGTAAAAGATACAGGAATTGGCATTCAACAAAACAAACTCGATAAAGTTTTTGAGTCCTTTACGCAAGTTGACGCCTCAACTACTCGTAAATATGGAGGTACAGGCTTAGGCCTAGCCATTGCAAAACGACTATGCCAGCAAATGGGGGGTGATCTCCATGCAAAAAGCGAAAAGGGAAAAGGCAGTAGTTTTAAATTTACAGTTAAATTGCTACTCAGTGAAACCCCAACGGTTAACCCACCACATATAAACTTAAATGAATCTAACGTTATTATTGTTGATCAAAATAGTGCAAGTAGACAGGTTCTGTCTTCACAATTAGTACAACTAGGAGCACACACTCAAGAAGTTTCATTAGGTTCCGAAGCACTTGCGCTATTAGAAACAAGTACATTATCGAATCAAGAAAATATAGTTTTCATAGATATGCAACTCCCCGATATGAGTGCATTAGAGCTTGCTACTCTAATTCGAAAGAACACCAACTTTGAACAAGTTAAATTGATCGCAATGGCACCTTTAGCTACCCCACATGGTAAAGACTTCTATGACGATACTGGTTTCCAGACTTATGCGTTCAAACCACTAACAGACTCAAGCTTACGAAACGCACTATCATTCATTTCAAACCCATCGCTTAAAAATAATACAAATCAACAAATTAAAAACATCGTTACAAGTGATCACCCTGTTGAAGATGCGACTAACATTAGCTGGCCAGCAAACACTCGAATTTTACTCGTTGAAGACATTCAAATAAATCAACTGATTGTCCAGGGCCTTCTAGGTGTACTCGGCCTCAGTTGTGACATTGCTGTTAACGGCTTAGAAGCACTTAAAATTTTGAAAAACATCGAGCAAGAACAAGTTTATGACATTATTTTTATGGACTGCCAAATGCCAGAAATGGATGGCTATAAAGCTACCGAAGCAATAAGACGTGGAAAGGCTGGCAAAGCAGCAAAGTCGACCCCTATTATCGCGATGACAGCCAATGCAATGAAGGGCGATGAAGAAAAATGCCTAGCCTCTGGTATGGATGATTACATCAGCAAACCTATTGAGCCTGAAACACTCAAAGATAAATTAGTTGAATGGTTAATTAATAAGCGCTAAATTCTAGCAACCAACAGCTTATCTTAAAGTTTTGGCTCTATAGTGGTAGCACTCATGATGTATTTTTATACTTTTGCAACACAAGCACGCACAAATTGACTACTATTTAGCAATATATTGTAAAAAATATCGCTCGGTTACAAAGAGAATTTGGCGAGTTCTGCAACAACTGGTAGAATCCGCGCTCCGTAGTATGATGCTCATTCATTAGGTTATTCAAATTATGACAGACAACACCAATTCAAATTCATCACCTTCTTTAAGCTACAAAGATGCTGGCGTCGATATTGATGCAGGCAACGCGCTCATTGAGCGAATCAAAGGGGTCGCTAAACGTACTCGCCGCCCTGAGGTTATGGCCGGTTTAGGTGGTTTTGGTGCAATGTTTGAATTACCAAAAGGATATGATGAACCAGTCCTTGTCTCAGGCACCGATGGTGTTGGCACAAAGCTTCGTTTAGCTATGATGCTTAATAAGCACGACACCATTGGGATCGATTTAGTTGCAATGTGCGTTAATGATTTAATCGTAGGCGGTGCGGAGCCGTTATTTTTCCTTGATTATTACGCTACCGGTAAACTAAATATTGATATTGCCGCAAATGTTGTCGAAGGCATTGGTGATGGTTGTGATATGTCAGGCTGCTCTCTTGTCGGTGGTGAAACTGCTGAAATGCCAGGTATGTATGAAGGCGATGACTATGATTTAGGTGGTTTCTGTGTCGGTATCGTCGAAAAGTCAAAAATTATTGATGGCTCAAATGTTAAAGCTGGCGATACTTTAATTGGTGTCGCGTCTTCTGGTCCTCACTCAAATGGCTATTCATTAATTCGTAAGATTATTGAAGTATCTGGCGTAGAGCTTGATCAAAAAATGGGCAATGCAGATCTAGCTAGCGCACTTATGGCACCCACCCGAATTTATGTAAAACCTTTACTTAAACTGATCAAAGCCTTACCCGTGAACGCCCTTTCACATATCACTGGTGGCGGTTTACTTGAAAATATTCCACGTGTTTTACCAGACAGCGCTAAAGCCGTTATTGATATAAACAGCTGGGAATTTCCTGAGGTGTTTAAATGGTTACAAAGTGCTGGTAACGTCGATAGCACTGAAATGTATCGTACCTTTAACTGTGGTGTCGGTATGGTGATTGCTGTCCCTGCAGACCAAGCAGACGCTGCCATTGAACTACTTGAAGCTGAGGGCGAAAAAGCATGGAAGATTGGTTCTATTGAAAACGCTGAGGCCAATGAAGATCAAGTTGAATTACGTGGTTTAGAAGCTTAAACAGGGGTAGTGGTAATGGAAGGTAGAGACCCTGTTATTGTTGTACTTATCTCAGGTAGTGGCAGTAATCTCCAAGCATTAATTGATGCCGTCGAAAAAGAAGAAATAACAGGCAGCATCAAGGCTGTTATTTCTAATAAGGCAGATGTGTTTGGCTTGGAACGTGCAAAAAAAGCCGGGATCGACACACATGTCGTTGATCACAAAAAGTATGATAACCGTGATGTTTTTGATGGTGAATTAATACATCAGATTGAGCAATATCAACCCGACCTAATCGTTTTAGCGGGATTTATGCGCATTCTGACTGAAAGCTTTGTACGTCGCTATGAAGGAAAAATGCTAAATATTCACCCTTCATTGTTACCAAAGTATCCAGGTCTGAACACCCACCAGCGCGCGCTTGACGCTGGTGATGCTGAGCATGGTGTGACCGTTCATTTTGTCACGACAGAACTCGATAGTGGCCCGAACATTATCCAAGCAACGGTTCCGACACTAAAACAAGATACAGCCGAAACCCTTGCGCAACGCGTTCAACAGCAAGAGCATATTATTTACCCTATTGCGGTTAAGTGGTTTGTAGAGGGTCGCTTAACAATGGAAGCTAGTTATGCTCTTTTGGACAAAAAAACTTTACCCGAAACTGGCCTAATACTCGAAAGCCCCCAAACTATTCACTAGAATAGCTTTATATCCAGATTTTTTATCATTAAGTAGTGTTTAAAATAAAAATATTTTCAACACTACAATGAATTTTGTTCATCTCGGAAGGATACCGTTATGCCTGCATTCATGTTATTACTTCTATCGTCACTACTCTCTTTATCAGTATTTGGTATTGAACTCCTCCCTCATAAAGCAACATACTCAGCTTACATAAAGAAAGGCCTTAGCATGAGTGGTGAGGCTGTTCGCGAGTTAAAACAGCTCGATAATGGTCAATGGCTGTATCGTTTTGATGTCGAATCTATTGCAGCAGATATAAAAGAGTCAACTACCTTTAGCTGGCAAAATGATCAAATTACGCCACTAAACTACAAGTATGAGCTCTCACCTTTTTTGGCATCTAAACGAAAAAGAAAAGTGTCTTTTAATTGGCTGCAGAAAACAGTTAAAAGCTCCTACAAAGACAAAAAATGGACCTTAAAAACAATACCTTTAAGCAGTCAAGATCGCCTAAGCTACCAACTACAAATGTTAGTAGATGTAAATTCTGGCAAGCAGTTTATGACTTACCCCATTGTTCACAAAGGAAAAATTAAAGATAGTCACTTCCGAACACTACGAGAAGAACCAATAAAAACTAAGCTTGGAACACTAAATAGCGTGCTGGTTGAAAAAGTAAGAGCAAAAACTAAAAAGCGTAAAACCCTTTTATGGTTTGCCAAAGATCATGCATTTTTATTACTAAAAATGAGTCAGATAGAGGACGATGGTGATGAGTATGAAATTAATATAAAAAGTGCTGAAATTAACGGCATTACCATTAAATCCTCAAAATAAATGACGACTTTAGCTGTGTCGACTCGAACCTGAACTTACAGCTTTTAAATTAGGCAAGGACTCAACTGCCCATAATTACGTCTATCTATAGATTATTCAGCTAATTTAAGCACTTACCAAGCTAACGAAACAGAGTAAAGTCTATATTTCACCTGCTAAACCGCAACCACTTCACCACAGATGCTTGGCTTAGGATTTTCACCACAATACACGTCAAATCGGTTTGCGTTCTGCTGGGTATTTTGACGTAAACATACGTCGCTATTTAAATAAACAGGACCTTTAAATACTACATCTACTTGTAGTGGTTTTTCAACTCCACCAGCTTGCTCAATAGCAGTCGAATATTCGATGGCTTCTGCAAGCACACCAAATCCGTGGGCGATATCGCGCTTAAAACCAAACAACTTGGCTGCCAAAGATGACATGTGAATTGGATTATAATCACCGGTAATTTTTGCATACTTTTTGCCGCGATTATTCGGCACGTTCCAACTTTCTGTTTTCTCTGGATCCTTTAGGCTATCTAGTTCAAAACTTTTTTCTTTACTTGGGTTTGTTTTCCCACCAAAGCGCCCTGCTTGAAAGTAGATACTGACTTCATCCCAAACCTTTTCACCGCTAATTGTCGCCACTGTTGTGAAATCGAACTCTAAACCTTTTTCAACTAATCGATAGGATGCAATTTCAGAATGTAAATCCATTACCGCATTTACAGGTATCGCTTTGTATTGAGTAATACGATTTTTCAAATGCACCGAACCCAGCAAACGAATGGGAAACGTTTTATGGCTCAGCATATTCATATGCATGCTACCCGCCATTACATGGGGGTATAATATTGGTAAATTAGGGCCTTTTCCTAAGTTAAGCGTGACTAAATAGTCGTTTAAAGCTTTTTGATCAGCTTGAGCGCCCGCCCAAGTTGCCTTGATAACAGGCAATCCAATAGCCACATTGAACCCTTTACGAGGCAATACAAGCGCACGAAACATGGCAGGGCCATTCTTAGGTTTAGAACTGTAATTTTGCTGGATATCTGACATTTCGGAGCCACATTATTCGTTTATGAATGTAATTTCTCTAGCTTAATGGCTTTTGGTCACGAATCAATAGCCTTTATTATGACCCTGAGCAAAATTTAACTCAAAGCCAGCGGTTTACGATACTAAAAGTTGCGACGTATTAATTCAACCACCGTAAGGACCACCTTTTAAATTTTTATACAGCGCTCTATTTGCCTTGAGTTCACCACGTTCAAGCTTTTTGGCGATACCTGCACCCACCTCAGGCACCAGCTCTTTTGCGTGTATTTCTTCATTGCATACATTACATACACACTTAGGGTGTGTCACATGCCCACAACTCTCATGAATAAAATTTATCGGCGCACCATCCCCATCACACGCCCACTGATCACCCCATTGAACAATCGTCATGAGTACAGGATAAAGGTCTAGCCCTTTTTGAGTTAAACGGTACTCATATCTAGAACGATTTTCATCATAAAGTACTTTATCCAGCACACCTTCCTCAACTAAGCGCACAAGACGATCAGATAACCGATGCTTCGTAATACCCAAAGAAGCCTGAAATTCAGAAAATCTGCGTATCTTTCTAAATGAATCACGAATAATGAGTAAGGTCCAACGGTCACCAAAAACAGCTAAAGCTCTAGCAATAGAACATACCTGAGTATCAATTTCTTCCCAACGCATACATACCCCATCAATTTAGAAACGAACTAGATTCGTATTTATTTTTAATATAAACCAAATTATAGCTTGACAGGTTCCACAATGGAACCGTAATATTAACCCAAGGTTCCAAAACAGAACCTTAAAGTAAACGAATGTATTTTAATTAAACAGCTCGATCGTTTAGATACTACACAAGACCATTATCTTTAAGCGCCATTACATATATTCAGGCAGCTTATACCGGTCACTAAACACCGACGCACGAGGTAACAAATATGTTATTTATTAAAACGTTTATGAAGTGGTTTGATCATGAAATCGGACTAGATAAAATTGGCAAGAGTTTTGACTTAAACTTAAAAACAAGTGATTTGAACTTAGATTCAGACGATTTAGATTAGTTCGTGTCAAATCACTCAAATATTTTTATTTGAAAAGAAAATAGATTATAGAGGTATATATTATGTTCGGATTTCCATTTGTAACTAGCTTGATCGTTGTTATGGCTTTAGTAACAGCATTTTCATTCATCATCAATAAAGGGATTACACTAACCCCCAAAAACAGTAAGCAGTTAAGCCTAAGTCCAAAAGCGAAAAAAAACACTCACATCACAGCTTAAACTTATATTTAGCAGTCAGCCTTTACAGGTTGATTGCACTTCAATTAAGCCGTACTAAGACTTTTAATAAACGCCTATAATCTCATAGCTATGTTTTTTATTTCCGATGACCAATTCAAACTCATCACCTTCTTCTCGTCTTAATAAAGCCGACCCAATAGGTGAAGAAGGCGTTATAATTTGAATTTCTTGCTTTACCCCTTTCTCATGATAAGAAACCGTCACGCCTCCTGCTTTTGGCCCTAGAAATAGCTTCTGCTCAACACCTTGCTCATTAATAATATGAATGAGCGCACCTAACGATATAGATATTATGTCAGAAATATCTCCTTTCACTAATAACTTGTACGCAGCGATATCTTCTTCGCACTCTGCGACTCGCTGAGCCTGTCCTTGCGCTAAATAAGAGGCTTCCAAGCCTAATGTATCGTATTTATTTTCAGCAACATTTTCATCCGCCGTCGCGGTTTTATAGGCCTCCATCGCCGCACTAATCGCTTGTTTACGTACGCTTTCAAGCGTGATTAATATTCTATCTAGCAATATTTGTTTATTCATAAATTCAACTTAAAACCATAACCAAAAACATTCTGATCAATTATATTCGCCTATGAAAATATATATAAGTGATTTTACTTATATGACCCGCCAATACGTAAAAACAACCTACCCTTAACAAATGATAACGACACCATCTGTTATTAACGCAATACTATAGGACGTTTACGATTAGAGACCAAATATCACCCTGATTATGACTTGAAACATATAATATAAGTCTGGGGATATACAATATTTGATGAGCATTCCATTGGAGCAATTTATGACGACAGCTAACCCGCACTTTCCAAAACTTTTTGAACCACTTGATTTAGGTTTCACGACACTTAGAAACCGTGTAATCATGGGTTCAATGCATACGGGGTTGGAAGAACACAAAGACGGCATACAACGGATGGCTGATTTTTTTGCTGAACGTGCTCGTGGTGGTGTTGCTTTAATTGTTACAGGTGGATTTGGACCTAATGCAGTCGGTGCAACACACCCTGCAACCAATTTAATCAAGAACAATGAAGATGCACTAAAACATAAGCCAATCACCGACGCGGTTCATAAAGAAAATAGTAAAATTTGTATGCAGATTTTACACACGGGTCGCTATGCATTTAACCCTAATTCAGTTGCGCCGTCTGCTGTTCAGGCACCCATCAACCCATTTAAACCAAAAGAGTTAGATGAAGATGGTATTGAAGAGCAAATTCAGGATATCGTTCAACTAGCTGTATACGCTCAAACTGGCGGCTATGATGGTGTTGAAATCATGGGCTCTGAAGGTTATTTCATTAACCAATTTCTATCCAAGCGTACCAACCATCGCGATGACCGATGGGGCGGTGAATACGAAAACCGTATGCGTTTAGCGATTGAAGTAGTTCGTCGAACACGCGAAGCGGTAGGCAAAGACTTCATCATTATTTATCGTTTATCGATGTTAGATCTAGTCGAAGGCGGCAGTACGTATGATGAAGTACTTCAATTAGGTAAAGCCATTGAGAAAGCTGGTGCAACTATTATTAACACTGGCGTTGGCTGGCACGAAGCACGCATACCTACCATTGCAACCAAAGTACCTCGTGCAGCTTTTACATGGGTAACTGCTAAGTTCCGTAAGGAATTAAGCATTCCGCTTATTACCTCAAATCGTATTAATACCCCTGAAGTAGCCGAAGAAGTATTACAACGTGGTGATGCAGACATGATTTCAATGGCGCGCCCTTTCTTGGCTGACCCTGCTTTTGTTGAGAAAGCACACGAAGGAAAAAGCGACGAGATCAATACTTGTATCGGTTGCAATCAAGCTTGCTTAGACCATGTATTCAGCGGAAAAATGACCAGTTGTCTAGTGAACCCAAGAGCATGTCATGAATCAGAAATTGCTATAAACCCAACACTAGAAAAGAAGAAGTTAGCAGTTATCGGTGCAGGCCCTGCGGGACTTTCATTTGCCACCACAGCAGCCCAACGTGGCCACGAAGTAACGTTGTTTGATTCAGCAAATGAAACTGGCGGCCAATTTAATATTGCGAAACAAGTACCAGGTAAAGAAGAGTTTTTTGAAACGATTCGTTACTTTAACAAGCAAATTGAGCTAACAGGCGTCAACCTTCAATTAAATACACGAGTCAGCGCAGCAGATCTTGATAATGGAGGTTTTGACGAAGTAATTCTTGCGACAGGTATTGTTCCTAGAATGCCAGAAATCGAAGGCGTGGATCATCCAAAAGTATTGAACTATTTAGATGTTCTCAAACATAAAAAAGAAGTAGGCAAAAAAGTAGCTGTTATTGGAGCCGGAGGTATTGGCTTTGACGTTTCAGAATATCTAAGTCATGAAGGTGAAGCGACTAGCCAAAACATTGAAGCATTCATGAAAGAATGGGGTGTCGATATGACTCTTCAAGCGCGCGGCGGAATCGAAGGCGTTTGCGCTGAAACACCTAAATCACCAAGAGAAGTTTATCTGTTACAACGAAAAACCTCAAAAGTGGGTAATAAGTTAGGTAAAACAACAGGTTGGATTCACCGTACAGGCCTTAAAAACAAAGGCGTAAACATGATTCCAGGCTGTAGTTACAACAAAATCGATGATCAAGGTATCCATATCACCTTTGGTGACAAATCAGAAATACTAGATGTGGATAATGTTATTATCTGTGCAGGCCAAGATCCTTTACGTGAATTGATTGACGGCTTAAAAACCCCTCATCACTTAATTGGTGGCGCTGATGTGGCAGCTGAGCTCGATGCTAAGCGCGCGATCGATCAAGGTGTTCGTTTAGCGGCTCAGATATAAGTTTCTAGCCTTTAAAGCGACCTAAACAAAAGACAGCTTAGTTATCTAAGCTGTCTTTTATACTCAATTGGATCGTTTTCCAAGCTATTATTTTAATCCAAAGTCTTAAGACTTTAACTCACTTACGATGGTGTTACGGCCATTAGACTTAGCTTGATATAGATATTGATCTGCTCTCTCAATTAAACAGTCTGCGGTGTCTCCCTCTTGAATCAAACTAAGCCCTCCAGATAAAGTCACCTTACCCAATTTAAGCCCTTGCTTATTCAAGGTTAATTTTTGGTTGGCGACAGCCGTAATAATCGTATTAGCGACTGATAACCCGCCTTGGCAATTCGTATTTGGAAAAATAACTGCAAACTCTTCACCACCGAAGCGCGCTACAAAATCACCGCCTTTAACGCTTTTTTTAATCATCTGAGCAACAAAGCGTAACACTCGGTCACCCACTAAATGACCGTGATTATCATTAACTAGTTTAAAACGATCAATATCAAGCAATAATAAGCAATGTTCCGATTGCTTATTATTGCTTTTACTTGTAATTAATTTTTCTAGAGTACGATCAAATGCCCGCCTGTTTGCTACTCCGGTTAAAGCATCCTCCAGAGCTTCTTCACTCAAACGCTCTAAACATTGCTGCATTTCTTCAATTTCATTATTTAACTGAGATATATTTTTTTGGGCTTGTTTATTCGATTCACGATTTTTTTGGGTCTCAATGACTAAATTACTAACGAGCTTATTTAAGGCATGAATATCTGGGTCTTGCTGTAGCTGTTCCTCATATGATTTTAGAACCTCCTCATAATCTCCCATTCCTTGATCAAGCTCATTTAAGTGTCCATGAAGTAGCCCTATCAGTGATCTAATGGCATTTCTGATTTCGGTTAACTTATGATCAGCTCCATGACCAAAAAAACGTTCGTATAGGGCGCTATTTACCTCAGAATCAAATAGTAATTTTTCTTTTAAGTGTTTATCTAACGCAAGGGTCAAGTCAGGTTTTCTACCCGAAAAGTAGTCATACCAAAGGCTATAATTTTCAGGCGTTGCTGGAATGTTAAGCGCTTTAATTTTTGATACTGCTTTACGCAGCCATTCAACACTTTGCTTTAATTCCAAGGCTTGACGTTCAGAAGCCTTAAGCTCAGACACCTGTAGTTTAGACTGTAGTTTAGACTGTTCTCCTGACAGTGAACCTTCTCTACGCTCTTTACGGGTATCCCTTTTCATCGCCTTACACTCCATATAACTGATGCATTACTCATTTCTCCTCAAACACTGACTTTGATATTATATGAGTATATTTATATCAAAAAGGCTGATTAAATTAAATCTAGAACTTATCTAGCATAAGTCAATTTTCATCACTTAATAATCTAGGCTGATAACGAATCATACCTGAAAACATGAGAAGCTCCGGCCACTAAACTGTATAAATAAAAGAATAATACAGGGTGGGAGTATTATGATAGCCCAGTATTCGCTTATAATAAAAATCGGTTTAGCATAAAACCTTAATATTTTACTGCCTAATTTTTAAGTATTTTTTTGGGAAACATATGTCTGATAGCGAATCAAATCTAAAAACATGGGAAGCACTGGCCACAAAACAAATGAAAGGCCTGAGTCCAGAGGAAATGGAGTGGCACACGCCAGAAGGCGTGCCAATTAAAGTACTCTACACCCAAGAAGACACTAAAGATTTGCCTCACACAAATTCCCTACCCGGTATGGCGCCTTATGTTCGTGGTCCCATGGCAACGATGTATGCTGGCCGCCCTTGGACCATTCGTCAATATGCCGGATTCTCCACAGCAGAAGAATCAAACGCATTTTATAGAAAGAATTTAGCAGCTGGCGCACAAGGTGTATCTGTTGCCTTTGACCTTGCGACCCATCGTGGTTATGACTCCGATCACCCTCGTGTGACCGGTGATGTAGGTAAAGCCGGCGTGGCCATTGATTCCGTTGAAGATATGAAAATATTATTCGACCAAATCCCTTTAGATAAAGTCTCCGTTTCTATGACTATGAATGGCGCAGTGTTACCCATTCTTGCTAGTTATATTGTCGCAGCAGAAGAGCAAGGAGTTAACCCAGAAAAGCTATCAGGTACTATTCAGAACGATATTTTAAAAGAGTTTATGGTGCGTAATACGTATATTTACCCACCAAAACCCTCCATGAAAATAATTGGCGACATCATCGCTTATACCTCGAAGAATTTGCCTAAATTTAATAGCATTTCCATCTCAGGCTATCATATTCAAGAAGCAGGAGCTGATGCGGCACTCGAACTTGCTTATACCTTGAGTGATGGTCGTGAATATGTGCGAACAGCAATCAATGCTGGCTTAGAAGTTGATGCTTTTGCCCCCCGCCTCTCCTTCTTTTGGGGAATCGGCATGAATTTCTATATGGAAATCGCTAAATTACGTGCCGGCCGCTTATTATGGAGCCGCATCATGGAAGAGTTTGAACCTAAAAACCCTAAATCCTCCATGCTTAGAACACACTCACAAACTTCTGGTTGGTCGCTTACCGAACAAGATCCTTATAACAATGTGGTACGTACGACAATTGAGGCGATGGCGGCAGTATTTGGCGGTACACAATCCTTACACACCAACGCTTTAGATGAAGCGGTTGCCCTACCCACTGAATTTTCAGCACGAATTGCTCGCAACACCCAAATCATTCTTCAAGAAGAAACCGGCATCTGCCAAGTGGCTGACCCTTGGGGCGGTTCTTATATGATGGAAAGCCTAACGCAGCAAATTGCAGATAAAGCTTGGGCCTTAATCGAAGAAATTGAGAAAAATGGCGGCATGGCGAAAGCCATAGAACAAGGTATTCCTAAACTAAGAATTGAAGAAAGTGCGGCAAAGAAACAAGCACGTATTGACAGAGGCGAAGACGTTATTGTTGGCGTAAACAAATACCAACTTGAAGAAGAAGAAGACTTAGACATATTGGAAGTAGATAACATTGCCGTACGAGATAGCCAAATTAAGCGTTTGGATACTATTCGTAATAGTCGTGACAAAAAATCCGTAGAACAAGCCTTAGAAAACATCACAAATTCGGCGAAATCAGGTGAAGGTAATTTATTAGACTTAAGTATTAAAGCTGCTCGACTTCGCGCGACTGTCGGCGAAATTTCCGATGCGATGGAAGTTGAGTTTGGTCGATTCCAAGCGGAGTCTAAAACCATCAGTGGTGTGTATGGTGCTTCTTACGAAAATGACGAAGACTGGCAGTCCATCAAACAAGACATTGAAGATTTTGAAACCAATACAGGTCGGCGCCCACGCATGCTCGTGTGTAAAATGGGTCAGGATGGCCATGATCGAGGTGCAAAAATCATTGCAACTGCCTTTGCAGATGCCGGTTTTGATATTGACCTTTCTCCCATGTTTTCGACACCTGAAGAGGTTGCCAAACAAGCTATTGAAAATGACGTACACGTAGTTGGTGTCAGTTCACAAGCTGCAGGACATAAGACACTGATCCCTTCTCTAATTCAGGCACTTAAAGCTGAGGGCGCTGATGATATTATTGTGATTGCTGGTGGTGTTATTCCTAAACAAGACTATGAATCACTTTACCAGTCTGGCGTAAAAGGCATCTTTGGTCCTGGCACGAAAGTACCGGTCAGTGCTCGAGAAGTATTAACGGCGATAACGGAAAATTTGGCTTAAATAATGTCTACGATTGATTTGGAAAAACTTAAACAAGGCCAACGAAGAGCACTCGCAAAAGCGATCACCTTGATAGAGAGCAAGCTAGATCATGACCGTGAAGCAGCTCAAATAATTTTGAATCAATTATTACCTTCAACAGGAAAAAGCCTTCGTATTGGTATTACAGGTGTGCCTGGTGTGGGTAAATCTACCTTTATTGAAGCGCTTGGCTTGCACCTCATAAAACAAGGTAAAAAAGTGGCTGTGCTCGCGGTTGACCCTAGTTCTCCTATTCGAGGAGGCAGTATTCTCGGCGACAAGACCCGTATGGAAATGCTTTCAAGAGAACTTCATGCTTTTATACGCCCTAGCCCTTCAGAAGGTGCTCTGGGCGGTGTCGCGCAAAAAACCCGTGAAACCATGCTACTTTGTGAAGCGGCTGGTTATGACGTCATACTAATCGAAACAGTAGGTGTTGGTCAGTCTGAATACCAAGTGGCAGCGATGGTCGACTTTTTCTTAGTGCTCATGTTGCCTAATGCCGGCGATGAACTTCAAGGAATCAAGCGCGGCATAATGGAACTGGCTGACGCATTAGTCATCAACAAACATGACGGGCAAAATATTAATCTTGCAGAGAGAACTAAAGGTCATTATCAAAGTGCATTACACCTTATGCAGCAAAACAAAACCTGGAAACCTCAAGTAAAAACATGTTCAGCAATCGAAAGCAAAGGAATACAAGCGGTTTGGGAGATGGTACTTGATTATGAATTGAGCTCTCAAAAGTCCGGTGATTTTGAAACTAAACGCGCTAAACAAAAAAGCGAATGGCTGGATACACTTATTCAAGAAATGCTCGCAATTAAACTGAAAAATAATATAGCGATCCAGTCTGAGTTACCCCAACTCCAAGAGGACGTTTTACAGAACACGATTACGCCTTACCATGCCGCTCAAAAAATTCTAGCACTTTTCTAAATCAACACTCTATCGTAACAGGTTCAATTTCTAACTGAACTTCAAATTTAGCTAACACTGAAGCTTGAACTTGAGCCGCTAACGCTAGCACCTCAGATTGACTGGCATTTTTATAGTTTACTAAAACAAGGGCTTGCTGAGCATGCATCCCTACATCCCCTACCCGCTTACCCTTCCAATTAGCTTGTTCAATTAACCAACCAGCAGCCAACTTAACCTGACCATCGTTTTGAGGATAAGCCACTACGTTCGGATATTTCAATTTCAACTTCTGGGCCTTACCAGCACTCAAAAGAGGGTTTTTAAAAAAACTTCCTGCATTAGGTAACACTTTTGGGTCTGGTAATTTTTCAGACCGTAATGCAATAACCTTAGCTCTCACTTCTTTCACGACAAGAAATTCTTTTTCATTTAACGTTTTCAGGTCGCCGTAATTTAGGGTGAATTTTGGTTTTTGAGACAATTTTAAACGAACATTAGTAATAAAATAACAACCAGGATTTTGTTTGAACAAACTATCACGATAAGCGAACCTGCATTCGTCTTTCGATAGTACTTCAAGCGTTAGCGTTTGAAGATTCAATACCTCAACAGAATCTAGAACATCTGCAAGTTCAACCCCATAAGCGCCGATATTTTGTACAGGAGCTGCACCAACTGTACCCGGTATTAATGATAAGTTTTCAATGCCATGTAAATTTTGGCTAACAAGGTCGCTCACTAAATCATCCCATATAACGCCAGCACCTGCTGTAACAAGTACGTCACCTGAGCCAATTTTTTGATATTGAATCGATGCGCCTAAGTAACGATATACATGACGATTTATTCGCGCTGGCAATATAAGATTACTACCACCACCTAAAATCAAAAAGTTTTCATTCTTAAATGAGTTTTTTTTACATACCCCTACTAACTCATCAACGGAGTATATGTTCACAAGCAAGTTCGCAATGCTTGGAAGTGAGAGCGTATTTAGTGCACTAAGATCGGCTTGCTCAATTATTTCCATTAAAGCTTATGTTCCAATTTAAGGTGTTCAATAAACCCAAGACTCGCAGATTCTACTAAGTCCAATACATGCTCAAACCCGCCTGAACCGCCGTAATATGGGTCTGGCACTTCATCTTCATTGAGTTCACTAAAGCTTAAAAATAAAGTTAACTTTGACTGATACGCGATAGGACAGATTGATTGAAGGTTATGCAGGTTTTCATGGTCCATCGCAAATATATAATCAAACGTTTCAAAGTCTTCCATTTCTACTTTGCGCGCATGAAGACAACTCAAATCATATTGTCGGTTCAATGCTGTGGCTTGCGAACGAGGATCAGGCGTCTTGCCAATATGCCATGCGGCCGTTCCCGCAGAATCAATACTAAACAAGCCACCATGATGTCGATCATCAATCATTTTTTGGAAAACACCATGTGCTGTTGGTGAACGACAAATATTCCCTAAACAAACAAATAAAACTTTAATCATGACTTACTCACGACTCAGTCGACATAATAGCCCTAAGCCTTTCTAGGTCAGTTTGTGTATCGACACCTGCTTGAGGTGAAACTAGCGCTAACTCCACATGAATATCGACGCCATTTGATAATGCTCTTAGTTGTTCAAGACATTCAACCTTTTCGGTCATACTTGGCAGCCAAGTGACATAGTTCTTTAGAAAACTAACTTTATAAGCATAAATTCCAATATGTCTAAAATATTGAGCATCTACAGGCAAAGTATTTAACTCCTCACCAAAAGTTTCTCTCGCCCAAGGAATCGGTGCACGACTAAAGTAGTTGGCAAAGCCTTGATGATCAAACACAACTTTAACTACATTAGGGTTAAATATTAAATCTACTTGGTCAATCGGTTCACACAGCGTGGAAATTCCTGCAGAAGAGTTTGATGCAAGATTCTGTGCCACTTGGTTAATTAACGCTGGCGGTATAAGTGGTTCATCCCCTTGTACATTAACAACATGCTCACCATCTTGAAGACCTAGCTTTCTAACGACTTCTTCTAAGCGGTCAGTGCCGGAAGGGTGATCAGTCGACGTCATAATTACTTCTGCACCAAAGCCTTCAGCGACATCAAAAACTCGTTGATCATCCGTTGCAATCACAATCCGTTTTGCTTGAGATTTTTGAGCCTGCTCATAAACATGCTGAACCATGGTTTTACCCGCTATATCTAACAAAGGTTTACCAGGAAGGCGAGAGGAAGCGTAGCGAGCAGGAATAACCACTATAAATGACATAAAAACTCCTTATTACTTACCTAGCTTCTCATCTGTACTGAGTGTACGTGCTTCAGTTTCTAGCATGACCGGAATATCATCTCTAATAGGAAATGCGAGCCCATCACCTTTACAAATTAACTCATTCTGATCTTTCTTATAAACTAACTCACCCTTACAACAAGGGCACGCTAATATTGACAATAATTTCTTATCCATTGAACCAACCTTTTGATTTTAAAGCAGTCACTATTTGAGCAGCTAAATCACCACTCAACATTGCAGAAACGGGAAGATACCACGCTTCTTGTAAATTAAATGCCCGACACTTAACAGCATCTTTTTCTGTCATGATGAGCGGTCGATCACCCGCAAAGCATACATCCGATTGAGTGTAAGCATGATGATCATTAAAGCCATGAGATTCTACCAGCAAGCCCTCACTGGCCAAAGTATTAAAAAAGCGTTCAGGATTACCAATACCTGCAATCGCATCTACTTCTTTGCCCTTAAATTCTGATAATGATGAGATTTTTTCATCATTCAATGCTCTAAGGCTACTGGCCTCTAAGTCCATTCGAAATGCAGCCTTTTTCGGCTGCTTAGGCCCCACCCAATCGGCGCCATTCATCACCACAAAGTCTGTCATATTAATTCTTTTCAATGGTTCTCGCATGGGGCCCATCGGGAGTAAATGACCATTTCCCCATTTACGTTCACCATCAAACACACAAATTTCTATGTCTCGACCCAAAGCATAATGTTGTAGGCCGTCATCCGTAATAACGATATCACAGCCCTTTTTTTCAAGCGCTTGAACAGCCAATGCACGAGTTGGACTAACAAAAATAGGACAACCTACACGCAGCTTCAACATTAATGGCTCATCACCGACTTCAGACACAAGGCTATTTTCGCTGACTTCACGAACTTCCTCTGGTGAAATTGTAGCGCCATACCCCCGACTCACAACACCTGGTTTAAAACCCATTTTTATTAAAGATTCGACAAGATAAGCAACTAGTGGAGACTTTCCTGTTCCCCCTAATGTGATATTACCCACTACAACGACAGGTACTTTGGCACGGTATGATTTAAAAAAATTAAATTGATATAGGTATTTTCTAAGAAGAGTAACCACACTATAAACTAAACAAAGGGGCCATAATAAGTACAACCAATAGGCTCCCTGATACCACGATTTTGTAACAAACTCGGAAATACTGGAAGCCATTGGCTAAGAAACCTTTTTACACCACGTTAGAATCAGCGTCATCGGCTAAATTCATATTGTATAATTTCGCATACTCACCATTCATAGATAGAAGGGTTTGATGTGAACCTTGTTCAACAATGCGCCCCTCATCCATCACAATTATTTTATCTGCATTCTCTACCGTTGATAAGCGATGTGCGATAACGATTGTAGTTCGGCCTTCCATCAGGTGATCAAGTTCGCTCTGAATTAATTTTTCAGACTCCGTGTCTAACGCTGAGGTTGCTTCATCTAAAATTAGAACAGGTGCATCTTTTAATAGCGCTCTCGCAATAGCGATGCGTTGTCTTTGACCACCAGACAATGCAATACCATTATCACCAACAATCGTATCAAAACCATTCTCTTTATCTTCAATGAACGATAGCGCATTTGCTTGTTTTGCCACACTTCTAAGGGTCTCTATAGAAGTACCTTCTAAGCTTCCATAAGCAATATTTTTTGCCAAGGTATCATTAAACAAGGTGACATTTTGAGTCACTAGCGCAATTTGGTCACGTAAAGAGCGTAAGGAATAATCTTCAACATTGACTCCATCCAACTGAATACTCCCCGTATTTAATTCGTAGAACCTCGGAATTAAATTTGCCAAGGTAGACTTCCCACTCCCTGAGCGTCCTACTAATGCAATGGTTTCACCCGGTTTTATCTCAAGATTTATACCTTTCAATACATCTCTATGTGTACCTTTATATCTAAAAGTAACATTTTTAAGGCTTATTTCACCTTTAACGCGATCAGTTGTATAAATACCTTCATCTTTTTCGGGATCTGCATCAATCACGGCAAACAAGTCGCTTGCCGCTGCAACACCACGTTGTATTTTTTCATTTACTTGAGTTAATTGTCGAATCGGCTTTGCCATCGTCGATGCAGCAACGATAATAGCGACAAAAGCACCTGAGGTCATTTCTCCACGTATTTCAGGAGCCAAAGCTAGCCATATCAACACAGATATCGATAAAGCAACAATTGCTTGTATCACCGGTGTACTAATCGCTTTCGTTAATTCAAGTTTTAAGCTTTGTTTTAAATTTTCACGACTCGCATCACCAAAGCGCCTAGTTTCATAAGACTCACCGCCAAAAATTCGAATAACCCTAAAGCCTGTCACAACCTCAGAAGTAAGGTGCGTCACATTACCTACTGACTTCATAATTCGCTTACTCAGTTTACGAAATCGTTTGCTAACATAAGAAACTAAAAAACCAATAACAGGCCCTAAAGCTAGGAAAATCAATGTCAGCTTCCAATTAGACATCACCATTACAATTAGCAGGCCAATGACGGTTAAGCCTTCTCGAATCGTTACCGTTATGGCATTAGTGATCGCCGAGGTAACCTGCTCAACATTGAAAGTAATTCTAGATATTAGATGACCGGAAGTATTGGTATCAAAATAATGTGTAGGTAATTTCAAGTAGCGATCAAACACTTCAGTCCGAATCTGGTGAACAACATTTCGGCCGACATACGCAATAAAATAACCGCCAAGAAAGCCACCAACCCCTCTTATAATGAATAAGGCAAAAATTAATACAGGTAAGAGAATACGATTTTCATCTGTTGGGTTCTCTACAGTATCTACGACAAATTCGATAGATTTTGCCATAGCCGCGCTTGAAGCAGCATAGATAGCATTACCTATGACACTCAGAATAAAAAAGTATTTAAGGGGCTTTAAATAAACCAACAAACGCCGGTAGAGAGCCCAATTAGAGTCCACTGGTTCTGTTTTATTAGCCGGATGCAGGATGTCTTTACTCATAGATTGGAGAAAACCTTTTTTCTTAAACCAAACGTTAGATAACCTCTAAGCTACAAGAGTACTATCTCTTGCAGAGTGAGCCTCGCCCACTAATGATCTATATTCGTTATATGGGTGGACCGAGTCCACCCTAGGGCTGCATTATTACTTAGATTTAGAACGCTGGGTAGTAATACTCAACTGTACAAAACCAAGTTGCCCAGCAACATCCATCACCCGAACAACATACTCATGCGATGTTTTTGCATCAGCAGTGATAATAAAAGGTACTTTTGTATCGCCACCAGAAAGTTTCTGCACAGCTTTTTTCAGTGTCTCTTCCTGATTATTAACCAAAGCTCTTTCGTTAATTGAAAATTCACCTTTTGCCGAAATAATAACTTCAATTTCTTTCACTGCAGCTTTTGCTGGCTCGCTACTAGATTGAGGTAAATCAATTTCTAAGTGACTTTCTTTCGTAAACGTTGTCGATACCATAAAAAAAATCAGCAGCAAAAACACGACATCAATCAATGGCGTTAAATCAACTGAGACTTCTTCTCCAGCCTGCCGCTTGAAGTTCAAGAGACTTTCTCTCCCGCTGAGCTCGCTTCGCGATCACCATGAATCACCTCAACTAAACGCAATGACTCTTGCTCCATATAAACCACTATTTCATCCACTCTTCGTAAAAAATACCGATGAAAAACAAGTGCAGGAATAGCCACTGTCATCCCTGCTGCAGTGGTAATTAAGGCTTCTGATATACCACCTGCCAGTGCGGCAGCATTACCAGCACCTTCAAGCTGTAACTGAGCAAAAACTTTGATCATTCCAATAACAGTACCTAACAAGCCTAATAGCGGTGTGATCACGGCGACCGTACCCAGAGCCGTTAGAAAGCGCTCCATTTCATGTACAACATGGCTCGCTTCCTCTTGAATACTTTCCTTCATAATCTCACGACCATGTTTAGCATTCGCCAATCCTGCAGCCAAAATACGACCTAAAGGGGCCGTCTCTTTTAATTCTCGAAGACGCTTAGAATTAAGTTCTTTTTTCTTAATCCAACCCCATAAATCTTGAATTAATGATTTGGGGGCGAGCCGGCTAATACGTAAAGTCCAAAAACGTTCAATAATAATAGCCAATGCCAAAACAGAACATAGCAGCAGAGGAAACATAATAATGCCGCCCGGCTTTAGTAAATCCAACACTTAAACTCTCCCAAAATTAATTCATAGCAATGTATTTTTTATGCCGACACTTTAGCACAATCAGATATTTAGAAAAGCCTGCATTGAATGAGCGAGGTTAAATTTTGCTTATAAAGCTAATTTATCCTTCTTTTAATATCCAAAATGGTAATTGCCCCTCTCTAACTCCTTTCACGTTTATTTCTAACCCAGCTTTCCTCGAACCTTTAAAGGGTTCAATATCAAACGTTAAAGCGCCAGTTAGCGCTGTATTATATATTTTTTGTGTAAAATGTTTCGCTCGCTCAATAACCTTTGCATGAGGATGCCCAAAGCGGTTCCTATAACCGGCAGAGAACACAATATATTCTGGCTGAACGTGCTTTAACAAAGCATAAGAACTAGCATTACTGGAACCGTGGTGCCCTGCGATCAAAACATCACTTTTAAGTTCTCCTTTATAATACCTAACAAGTTCCAGCTCTGCTGCAGACTCTAGATCCCCCATTAATAAAAAACGCTTACCATCCATTGTTACCCGAACAACACAAGAGTGATTATTTGAAGATTTTTTTTCATTATCTAAAGGTGTTTTCAAAGGATACAAAACTTCAATTTTCATTGTTCCAGACCGCCAATTCATTAATTCAATACAAAACTTTGGTTTTTGACGACTAACTTCAACCAAACGATCAGCTTCACCCGACCAAAAATAGCTCACATTAAGTAAGGACAACAAATCAACCAGTCCACCAGCATGATCCCAATCGCCATGACTAATAATAAGCCCTTGCGTAGTATCGGTTAAGTTATGCGCACGCAGATAGGGTAATATCACTCGCTGTGCTACAGATGATTTCTCATACGCGGCCCCCGTATCATATAACCATATTGATTCGCCTGAACGAATACCTAAAGCTAGCCCCTGGCCTGCATCAAACACGATTAATTGATTGCTTTCAGTTTTGTGCAATGAAGGAAAATAAAAATACAAAATCAAACTGAATAGAAAACACGCCAACAAGGCCTTTACCCTAAAAAGTATGACAGTAAAAAAAAGTGCCATATATAGAGCAAAGTTTAATAATAAGGAGTCAGTTGATTTTAATTGCACCGTCACACTTTGGAGTGATGACAAAAACGTCATCAGCAGATGTAAACTCTCATTAAGTATCGAAAATAGAACTATCGAAAGCTCGGGGAAAAACATTGAGACAAGCAATGATACCAACGCCCCAGGAAGCACCAATATCGAAACCAAAGGTACCGCGATTAAATTTGCAAGACTGTTCGATACACTATGAGGCAAGCCAAAATGAGAATTTATAGGTGTTAACCCTACCAAAAGTACCAACTGAACGACTAAAAATAGCTTCCAAGCTGCACTATTTTTAGGCCCTATAAACGCCAACAAGAGCAGTAAGCCAACACTTAAAAAGGAATACCAGAACCCCATCCCCAAAGGCGCTAAAGGATCAAGCAATAATACAATAGTTAAACCCATTATAAATGGACGCCATAAACTTGGGCGCTGTAATCCCATTAAGTAAATAATAGCAATCACACACATTACCCATGCTCGTTGTGCGGAGGCGCTAAAGCCAACGAGAACAACGTAGACTAATCCTAACAATGAGATCAGCACTATAAAGCGCTTAGACTTAGGGAAAACCCAATAAAGCAGCATAAGTATCACTCCGACGTGCAATCCCGAGATTGCCATAAGATGCTGTGTACCTGTACGACTTAATACATCATTATCCTGTTTAGTAATACTAGAACGATCACCTAACAATAACGCTTTCAGCAACCCCTCATGCTCCAGATCGTCCAACTGACTACCCAGAAATTCAGAAATTTCTCTTCGAGCATTAATAAGTTTTTGTACTAGCATTCTTTTAAGTGAAAAAACTGCATGACTATCTGTTGATAGCACTGAAACGATTGTGCCCGTAGCTACAATGCGTTTTTGAAATAAGTATTGTTCATAATTACTACCAACTGAATTAAGCGTCCCTCTAGGGCGATTCAACTTAACGTTTAAATGATACATATCATCATTTCCCAAACGAAGAGATAGCTTTTTCGACCAACGTAAATATAAACGCCCATCATCCATTACCTCCCCCTTTGATTCAGGATCAATAATTGCATTAGCACAGAATTCCGCACTATCACTACGTAAGCCTTTACGAGACAAAGAGCAAAAATACCCTGAAACCTGAACTGTAATATTTTCTATTTCAGCTGGTAAGATTGAGTTAATGTGTTTTTTTGCTTCAAAAGAAGCGTAGACGTGGCCTAAAATAAAGAAAATAGTCAGTAGCAAACAAGTTTGGCGAAGAGGATTATGCGGAACACAGAAAGCAGCCAAAAGGAATAAAATATAAGCATACCAAGGTAACAAAAAACCACTACAATAGAGTATGATTACGCCTGTACAAAATGCAGTCATCCATGTGAACATTAACTCATCCTTGAGTTTTCGCTTTCAAGCTTTTCACTTTCAAACAACGGATCGAACCGACACGTATGCCTAAAGAGCTTATAAAAAAATATCTCCCAGACCCAGAGTCGATTAAAAATAATAAATCATTAGCTTTTCTTGGGCCAATTATTCATGACCCAAACCTTTGGCATTTAAACCGTCATTCAGTCACCAAAGCATTTGCTATTGGTTTGTTTTGGGCATCAATTCCTATGCCGCTACAAATGCTGGCCGCAACATTATGCGCTGTTCGGTTCAAAGCCAACTTACCATTATCTGTTGCGCTTGTATGGATCAGCAACCCCATTACAATGCCCCCTATATTTTATTGTGAGTATATACTCGGCGCATGGATTTTAGACATTCCCGCTTCACCTTTTGAATACGAGCTTTCATTCGCGTGGCTGAAAGACAAACTTTACGACATTGGAATACCGCTTTATTTTGGCTCACTCATTACCGGCGTTATGGCAAGTTTGTTGGGGTATTTTGTAATTAGCGTGGCTTGGAAAAGAAGCATCATAAAGAAATGGCGTCATCGCCAAGAGTTACGAAAGAATACGACAAAAACCTAAAAACCTAAAAACCAATTATGCGCTTTGCAATTAGGCTCGCAAAGACACAAGCCTTCTATTAAGAAAACGCGCGCAAGCCGCCATCTTCCATTATTAATACTCGATCCATTTTATGGGCGAGTTGTGTGTCATGCGTAACGACAACAAAACTTGTTTTCAGCTGTTCTTTCAGTTCTAACATTAGATCCTGTACCTTCTTGGCGGTTGTGTCATCAAGATTGCCAGTTGGCTCATCCATTAAGACACAAGCTGGCTCATTGACTAATGCTCTCGCTATCGCAACGCGTTGACGCTCTCCACCTGATAACTCAGAAGGTTTATGATTAGCTCTAGCCGTTAAACCTACTTTATCTAAAAACACTAACGCTTTTTGATCGGCTTTTTTTCGGGGCAAGCCTGCAATATAAAGCGGCATCGCCACATTTTCAACAGCTGTAAATTCAGGCAGTAGATGATGAAATTGATATACAAAGCCTAAGTGTTGATTACGTAAATTAGTAATCACTTTCTCAGAACAGCTCGCCAAGTCTTTGCCACACAATTTTACACTACCAGATGAAGCTTTATCTAAACCGCCGAGTATATTTAAAAGCGTGGTCTTCCCAGAACCTGAGGACCCTAGAATACTAACTGACTCGCCTTTGACTAAGGTAAATGCTACTTCATGAAAAATACGTAAAGTGTTATCGACTTCATCGTAAGATTTACTTAAACCCTTCGCCTCAATCACTAACTCCGTTTGTTGCAATGACTCACTCATAACGTAAGGCCTCAGCAGGTTGCACTTTCGAAGCTCTCCATGCAGGGTACAAAGTTGCCAGCAAACTCATTACCAAAGCAGAACCCGATATAATCATGACATCATCCAGAATAAGCTGCGAGGGTAAGTCACTAATAAAATACACATCTGGGTTTAAGAATTGAGTTTTCAGTAACGCTTCTAAACCCTGTATTAGGTCACTAATATTAAGCGAAAGCAGCACCCCTATTGCCGTACCAACAACCGTACCTACAATCCCGATATAAGCACCCTGAACAATAAATATTCCCATAATCGCACGCGGAGTCGCCCCCATCGTACGAAGAATCGCGATATCTGCTTTTTTATCTGTGACCACCATCACTAGCGTTGAAATAATATTAAATGCGGCCACCGCAACAATAACCATTAACAATAAACCTATCATCGTTTTTTCCATACGAATGGCTTGAAATAGATTCCCGTGGGTACGTGTCCAATCAATGCTATAAAAACCTGCATCCAAATTAATGGCAATTTCTTTTGCAACACGAGGCGCATCAAATAAGTCATGCATACGCAACCTTAAACCATGCACAGCATCGGTCATCCTTAACATTTTTGCGGCATCGTTCATGTGTATCAGTGTAAGAGACGCATCTAGATCGGCCCCTACCCGAAAGACACCTTTTACAGTAAATCGTTTCAACCGAGGAAATACGCCTGCGGGGGTCAATGAAGCTTCTGGCAATACAACTGTCACCTTGTCGCCAATTGCAATACGAAGCTGTCTTGCTAGTATTTCGCCAATAATAATCCCAAATTCACCGGCCTTAAGATCTTGCAGATCACCCCGAACCATATGCTTTGCAATGATAGACACACCGGTTTCTTCTTCAGGCAATACACCATTTAGCTGAACGCCATTTACCGCACCATTTCGGGTGATCATGCCTTGAGCATTAATAAACGGTGCAGCGGCAAGCACTTCAGGGTTTTTCATTACCTGATCTTTAAGCACTTTCCAATCTGTCATCTCAGAATAAGGTTTGATCACCGCATGAGGCACCATACCTAATATACGTTGCTGCAATTCTCGATCAAAACCATTCATCACAGACAAGACCGTTATCAAAAGTGCAACACCAATGATTAGGCCAACCATAGAGGTTAGCGAGATAAATGAAATAAAATGATTTTTGCGCTTCGCTGAGGTATAGCGAAGCCCAATTCTGGCTGGGTATAGTTTTAACATCGCGAGATTAGAACACACCTTTAACCAATTCGATAATTAAATAATACTTAGACTACGAATCTATGCAGCACCCTGACCAAATATTTGCTTTAATAGCAGTATAGAAATCTTTTAGGCAGCCAATTATAAAGAGCCGTATAAATGAGTAATGATATAAAAACAATCAATGAACTAGCCAATCGCCGTCAATACTTTCGTATTGAAGACAAAGCTTCTGTTGAAATAGCGACGCTTCCTAAAGATCATTCTGCCGCCGAGTTTTTTGATTTAAATCCTGAGTTTGGGCTAATTTCAGAATTTCAGCTATTAGACATTGAGTCAAAACATCTTCTACGCTCGATTACTGACAAAGATAAAAATCTTGGTCAATTTTTAAAAGTGTTAAATAAAAAAGTCGACTCTTTATCACGAATTGTTGCATCTAGCCATCAGACTATGCCAAAAGACAGCATTCAAAATATTAATTTGAGTGAAGGCGGCCTAGCGATGCATTCTAAAGAAACTTATGAAACGGGGCAGACATTAGCCATCAAGATTATTTTATTCCCTTCATATAGTGGCCTATTACTTGAAGGAAAAGTTCTTTCCTACTCCAATAAAAATGCGCCATACGAACTCAACATAATGTTTTCTGACATATCAGAATCTCACCAACAACTCATTGCACGTCACATTATGCGTATTCAAAGCCAACAAATGCACCCAACTAAGAAATGAACACCCCCAACAAAAGGCTACCAGCAGAATGGGAGCCACAATCAGCTATATTATTAACCTGGCCTCATACAAATACCGACTGGAAAAACCAGCTCAGCGCTGTAGAAGCAGTATATTATAAAATCGCAAAGGCTATTCTGGCCGAACAGAAGCTTATTATCTCTTGCGAAGATAAACATCAACTAACTACCGTAACTCAAACCCTTAGATCATCAATACCAGAGTACAGCAGCCGATTATCTACATTTGTCGTACCTTCTGACGACACTTGGGCAAGAGATCATGGCCCAATAGGCATTGTAGAAGATGGTAAAAATACTTTATTGGATTTTAATTTCAACGCATGGGGCGGGAAATACGAAGCAAACAAAGACAACAATATCACTCAGCACTTATTTAAGCTTGGTGCTTTTCCAAATACCAAGCATAAAAAAATAGATTTTGTTTTAGAAGGAGGCTCTATTGAGTCCGACGGTGAGGGCACATTACTTACCACTGAACGCTGCCTACTCAACACCACACGAAACAGTCACCTTAATAAAGCTCAAATTGAAGAACAATTTAAACAAACCTTAGGTATACAACGTGTATTATGGTTAAAACACGGTTTTCTTGCAGGCGACGATACCGATGCTCACATTGACACACTCGCTCGTTTTTGTAACCCGAATACCATTTGTCATGTCTCCTGCGACAACCAAAACGACGAACACTATGTTGAACTAAAAGCTATGGTACATGAGTTAAAAGCATTCAGATCAGCACAAGGAGAGCCTTACAACCTCGTTGCACTCCCCATACCTAAGGCTATTTACGATACTGATGACCAAAAAACAAAAACACGTTTACCCGCTACATACGCGAACTTTTTGATCACAAATCAGTCCATATTATTGCCTATTTATCAAACACCAGAAGACGAACTCGCTATCAAACAAATCCAATTATGCTTCCCTGATAAAACAATCATACCAATAGACTGCAACCCTCTCATTAAAGAACATGGCAGCTTGCATTGCATCACAATGCAACTCACCCAAGGTATTGTATAAATGAACACACTAACGATTGCAGCGATTCAACATAAAAGTCTTGCCACACCTAAAAAAACAATGATTTACCTCAAAAATAAAATTGCTGACAGTGCTAGTCAGGGCGCAAAATTAATTGTTTTAGAAGAACTTCATAACACACCCTATTTTTGCCAACAGGAAAGAGTCGATACCTTTGACTTAGCTGAAACAATCCCAGGACCCAGCACAGATTTTTTTTCGGAACTTGCAAAGATACACCAATGCGTGATTGTCGGATCTTTTTTTGAAAAGCGTGCAACGGGGGTTTACCACAACACAGCTGTAGTTTTTGATTGCGATGGCTCTATTGCAGGCCAATACCGTAAAATGCACATCCCTGATGACCCTGGGTTTTATGAGAAGTTCTACTTCACACAGGGTGATGCAACAAAGGACGGATTTAATGGCTTTAAGCCAATCCAAACCCAAATTGGAAAAATTGGCCTTTTAATTTGTTGGGACCAGTGGTTTCCAGAAGCTGCAAGATTAATGGCATTAGCTGGCGCAGAGATACTCGTATACCCCACTGCAATTGGATGGGACAAAGAAGACACCCCTGAAGAACAACAACGCCAGCTCGATGCGTGGATAACAATTCAACGCTCACACGCTATCGCGAATAACTTACCACTCGTCTCTTGTAACCGGACAGGCTTTGAAGCCGAACATCAGGTGATAAATAGCAAACAAGAGCTAGATAACAAAAAAGAAACTAAGGGCATTCGATTTTGGGGTAATAGCTTCATTTGTGGACAACAAGGCGAAATCCTTGCCAACGCAAAAGCAAATTCAGAAGAAACACTGATAACAAACGTGAACCTTGCTCATACCGAAACTGTTCGACGAATTTGGCCATATTTAAGAGACCGACGGATCGATGCCTACCAAAACCTAGACCAACGCTTTATCGATACACCACTCAAAAAAGGCGCTTTATAAATGCCAACAATCAAAGCGATCACCACCACCCTAGAACAACTTAACCATATAATTTTAGGTAAAGAGCATGCCATTAAACTCGCTTTTACCTGCTTATTAGCAAAAGGCCACTTACTGATCGAAGATTTACCTGGTATGGGTAAAACAACACTTTCTCACGCGCTTGCAAATAGCCTAGGTCTTCAATATCAACGCATTCAATTTACCAGTGACCTTTTACCTGGCGACCTATTAGGTATTAATATTTATGATAAAAATGAAGGCGGATTTAATTTCCATCCAGGCCCTATATTTGCCAATATTGTTTTAGCAGATGAAATTAATAGAGCAACCCCAAAAACCCAAAGCGCCTTATTAGAAGCGATGGAAGAAGGTCAGGTCACCACAGAAGGAAAAACACGTAAACTCCCCTCTCCCTTTTTTGTAATTGCGACCCAAAACCCTTCAGAACAAGCGGGCACTTACCCTTTACCCGAATCTCAATTAGACCGTTTTATGATGCGCATTAGCTTAGGCTACCCAAGTAAAGCATCTGAAAAACAGCTTTTAATGGGGTCAAGCCGCCGAGCACTTCTAAAGAACATCAATGCAAGCCTGAATGCCGACACACTAAGTAAAATCCAAGCACTCGTCGGCAAGGTAAAATGTGCAGAAAGCTTGATTGACTACCTTTATCGCTTAGTTGAATTCTCTAGAGTTCAACCTGGCCTCAACCACGGTTTATCCCCTCGCGCTGCAATGGCATTACTACATGCAGCAAAATCATGGGCTTTAATTGAAGGCAGAGACCACGTTATACCCGATGATATCCAAGCAGTTTTTCCAAGCGTTGCAGAGCACCGTATTAGCGGAGGGCTACATCAAACTGACAATCCAGTTAGCCAAAATATTCTCAAATCAGTTGATATTTTCTGAGTCAGCCCAATATTAGACATATCTAAACTATTAATTGCTATTTTTAGCCTCATATTCAAAAAAGCAGAGTGCATTACCTGCTTTAAATCGGAGTACGCTTATGACTGATACAAGACACGTCAAACTGTTAATTTTAGGGTCTGGCCCTGCTGGTTACACTGCTGCAATCTATGCCGCAAGAGCCAACCTTCAACCAGTCATTGTTACTGGCATGCAGGCTGGTGGCCAACTCACACAAACGACTGACGTAGATAACTGGCCTGGTGATATTGAAGGATTGCAAGGCCCGGCACTAATGGAGCGCATGCAGAAACATGCCGAGCGCTTTGATACAGAAGTTGTGTTTGATCACATCAACAAAGCTGATTTAAGCCAGAAGCCGTTTCGCTTAACAGGCGACTCTGCTGAATACACCTGTGACGCGCTAATCATCGCAACAGGCGCTTCTGCCATGTACCTTGGTCTTGAGTCGGAAGAAACATTTGCAGGCAAAGGCGTAAGCGCTTGTGCTACGTGTGATGGCTTTTTCTACCGCAATCAAACTGTTTGCGTTATAGGCGGAGGAAATACGGCCGTTGAGGAAGCACTCTATCTTTCTAATATTGCAAAAGAAGTTATCTTAATTCATCGTAGAGATACGGTACGCTCAGAAAAGATCTTACAAGATAAGCTTTTCGAGAAAGCAAAGAATGGCAACATTCGTATTGAATGGAACCACACTTTAGAAGAAATATTAGGTGATGATGCCGGTGTGACCGGCGTTCGTCTTAAATCGACACTCAATGGCGAAGAAAAACAACTTGATACCATGGGTGTATTCATCGCAATTGGCCACAAGCCAAACACAGATTTATTTGAAGGCCAGCTAGAAATGAATAATGGCTACCTCACCATAAAGTCTGGCTTAAACGGCGGTGTGACCAGTACTAGCATTCCAGGCATTTTTGCAGCAGGCGACGTGACTGACCAGGTTTACCGTCAGGCTATCACTTCAGCTGGTTTTGGTTGTATGGCTGCACTGGATGCCGAAAAGCACCTGGATGAAATCTAAAAGAACGCTTGTTGGCTCGAAGCTGGAGGTAGCATATTACCTCCAGCACCTATTGAGCTTAATAACCGTAACCTCTCCCATTTAAGCATAACAATTAAAAATGTCTCAACTGCCTTGGCTTGATCACACCCTTAATTTTCCCTCACCACACAGCGCCTTAGAAGACCCTAATGGCTTACTTGCGGCTGGTGGCGACCTTTCCATTGAGCGTATCGTAGCAGCCTATCGCGCTGGTATTTTCCCTTGGTTCTCTGACGATCAACCCATTCTTTGGTGGAGCCCAAACCCGCGCTGCGTCATTCACCCAGAACAAGCCTACATTTCTAAAAGTTTACGCAAGCACATTCGAAAATCAAACCTCACACTGAGTTTCGACACGCAATTTAAAACAGTAATTCGCCACTGCACTCGATTAAATTCAGATGAAGGCACTTGGATAACGCCCGAAATGGAGGAGGCCTATATCCAACTTCATCAAGAAGGTATCGCTCATTCTGTTGAAGTTTGGGAGAATGGTGAATTAACGGGTGGTTTATACGGCTTAGCCATTGGTCGCTGCTTCTTTGGTGAGTCGATGTTTTCACTCAAACCAAATAGCTCTAAAGTTGCCTTTACATCCTTATGCAAGCAACTTAATATTTGGAACTATGCGATCATTGACTGCCAGGTCGAGAACCCCCACCTATTGTCCTTAGGTGCATCAACGCTAGATAGAAGTGAATTTTTATCTATACTTAATACCAATATAGATCTTGCACCGCATACTCATTCATGGAAGTTCGACTTTTAACGCCAGCTCGATCTTTAACGTAAAGTTAATACTTTTTGATTTCGGCATTTTTATGACAAATCTACAAACGCTCGCCTTCTTTGCCACACCTGAACACGATTGCAGCTATTTACCTGGCCAAAAAGCAACAACAATGTTTGCTGACCCCAAAGCGAAAATTAACAACGCTGTGTATAGTCAGTTATCAGAACTAGGGTTCCGACGAAGTGGTGATCACTATTACCGGCCACATTGTTCAAACTGCAATGCCTGCACCCCAATTAGAGTCCCTGTATCTGATTTCAAACCGAGCCGGAGCCAAAAACGAATTTTAAAGAAAAATCACGCAATTAAAAGCCAAGTGATGACACCTGACTTTCATGAGGATCACTACCTTCTTTATGAGAAATATATCAATGAACGACATGCCGATGGCGATATGTACCCACCTAGTCGAGACCAATACCGCTCTTTTCTAATAGATTCCCAAGCCAACACCCAATTTGTAGAGTTTTCGCTTGATGGAAATTTGTGCGGTATTGCGGTCACAGATCAACTTGAGGATGGATTATCCGCCATTTATACTTTTTTTGACCCAGAGCGAACAGATTTAAGCATTGGTACTTATGCAATTTTATGGCAAATTAACGAAACAATCCGACGACAACAAAAATATTTATATTTGGGCTACTTTATTAAGCAATGTCGCAAAATGACCTACAAAAATCAATTCAAGCCTTTTGAAGCCCGAACTAATGACGTTTGGATCAGTAACAGCCAATTAGACAAACCAACTTCTCCCATACAAAAAGACTCCAAACCCAACTTTTAGCGCAGTTTTAGCCATTTTAAAACAGTTCAATAAATAAACACTTTGCCTATTCATTTGGTTTCAGGCAGAATGTCGCACTTTTAAACAAGCACCGCTTTAGATTCAAGCAATATTTTGTTTTACAATGAGACATTGCTCACTAAACCGAAATTCGCTCAACTTTTTATGAGGATGCCCTTTAATGGCAAAAGAAGATGTCATTGAAATGGAAGGTACAATTATTGATACCCTTCCCAACACAATGTTCCGAGTTGAACTAGAAAATGGTCATGTTGTCACGGCACATATTTCTGGAAAGATGAGAAAGAACTATATTCGAATATTAACTGGCGATAAAGTTAAAGTCGAACTAACGCCTTACGACCTTACTAAAGGTCGAATTACTTACAGAGCTAGATAATTCTATTCATCTCTTTCATTACGATGAGAGAGATGAATTTAAATTACTTTGTAAGCGTAAGTTTCCACCAAAGTGGGAATCATACATAAAAAAAAGCCACAAAAATAACTTATTTTTGTGGCTGAATTCTTTATTCTATTTATATCTCGAAACGCCTTAAGCAGGCATTTCTTCAAAATCAAATACAATCCCTCCATTACGAAGATTGATATTTACTTCCCCTCCTTTAGATAAACTTCCAAAGAGAATCTCTTCTGCCAAAGGCTTTTTAAGCTCTTCTTGAATCAAACGAGCCATAGGTCTTGCACCCATTTTTTTGTCATAGCCTTTTTCTGCCAAATAGACTTTAACCTCATCATCAACATGCAATAAGACGCTCTTTTCATCAAGTTGAACCTGAAGCTCCATTAAGAACTTATCCACCACATGACAAACCACATCTCTAGCAAGCGAAGCAAATGGAATAATACCATCCAGACGATTTCTAAATTCTGGAGAGAACAGCTTATTTAAAGCCTCCATACCATCTGTAGAATGATCTTGCTCATTAAATCCAATTGAGCGACGAGACATCACCTCTGCACCTGCATTCGTGGTCATCACTAATATAACGTGCCGGAAGTCACATTTACGCCCGTTATTATCTGTGAGCGTGCCATGATCCATCACTTGCAAGAGGATATTAAACACCTCTGGATGCGCTTTCTCAATTTCATCCAGGAGCAACACACAATGCGGATTTTTATTCACAGCCTCTGTTAATAAACCACCTTGATCATAGCCAACATACCCTGGAGGTGCCCCAATCAAACGACTCACAGTATGGCTCTCCATATACTCAGACATATCAAAGCGAACCAGCTCTATACCTAGCACTGTTGCCAATTGCTTAGTTACTTCTGTCTTACCAACACCTGTTGGACCAGAGAATAAAAATGCGCCATCAGGCTTTTCAGGCGACTTCAAACCAGCACGAGAAAGTTTAATCGCTGTAGAAAGTGACCCAATAGCTTTATCCTGACCAAACACCAACATTTTAAGATCACGTTCAATATTACGAAGCATGTCTTTATCAGACGTTGATACATTACGCGGAGGAATACGAGCGATCTTAGCGACTACGTCCTCTATCAGATCCACATCAACGACCTTACTGCGCTCAGCTTCTGGCTTTAGACGCTGACTTGCCCCCGCCTCATCAATCACATCAATCGCCTTATCAGGCATATGACGGTCATTAATATAGCGATCAGCCAACACAGCAGCAGACCGTAACGCTTGCTCGGTGTACGTTATCTCATGATGGTTTTCAAACTGAGTTTTTAAGCCTCTGAGGATCATGATGGTATCCTCAACATTTGGCTCATTTATATCGATTTTCTGGAATCGACGCGCCAAAGCACTGTCTTTTTCAAAGATACCTCTAAACTCAGTAAACGTAGTTGATCCAATACAACGTAATTCACCAGAACTTAAGAGAGGTTTTAATAAATTTGAAGCATCCATCACACCACCTGACGCAGACCCTGCACCGATAATAGTATGAATTTCATCAATAAATAGAATAGAGTTTTCGCGTTTTTTCAACTCAGCCAACAATGCCTTAAAGCGCTTCTCAAAATCACCACGGTATTTTGTGCCCGCAAGCAAAGCCCCTAAATCAAGTGAATAAACGATTGACTCTGCAATGATGTCAGGAACATTCCCATCCACAATTTGTTTTGCTAGACCTTCAGCAATCGCAGTTTTACCTACACCAGCTTCACCCACTAACAATGGGTTATTTTTCCTACGCCGAGCCAGAATTTGTACAACCCTCTCGACCTCTTTCTCACGTCCAATTAGTGGATCAATACGCCCTAGAGCGGCCTGTTCATTTAAATTAGTTGCATAATTTTCAAGCGGATTATTTTGTGAAGACTCCTCACTCGCTTCTTCAGCACCGTCATCATCTTCATGCTGCTGATCTGACTCAATCTGACCAGGCACTTTCGAAATACCGTGAGAGATATAATTAACAATATCTATTCGAGCAACATTCTGCTTCTTTAACACATATACAGCCTGGCTCTCTTGTTCACTAAAAATAGCTACGAGCACATTAGCACCCGTCACTTCTTTTTTGCCCGATGACTGCACATGAAATACCGCGCGCTGTAATACTCGCTGAAATCCTAGCGTTGGTTGTGTTTCTCGCTCATCATCCGTATCAGGAATGAGTGGTGTCGTTGAATCCACAAATTCAGTCAATTCCTGCCTTAAATCAGGCATATCAGCCCCGCATGCACCAAGCACTTTTACTGCAGCGTCGTTATCTAACAAAGCTAACAATAAGTGCTCAACAGTCATAAATTCGTGACGTTTCTCACGTGCATTTTTAAATGCATCATTTAACGTCAGCTCCAGGTCTTTACTTAACATCTCTTACCCCAAGGTACATAATTTTAATCTACTTCCTGCATTTCGCACATAAGAGGGTGCTCGCAGTCAGCTGAATATTGGTTTACTAATGCGACTTTTGTTTCTGCAATATCTCTTGTAAAGACACCACATACCGCTTTTCCTTGTGTATGAACAGCCATCATTATTTGCGTCGCTTTTTCTTCATTCATTGAAAAAAACGTAAGTAGTATTTCAACTACAAAATCCATCGGCGTATAGTCATCATTCAACAAAATAACCTGATACATCCCTGGACGCTTTAATGCTGGCTTAGCCGGAGCAACTAACAAACCGCCATCATAATCTTCATCATGACCGGGGTTAGGGCCCGCTCCTCGTACTTCTTGCATACTTTCAACCGCTTCTTTAGTTAAGGATAGTCGACAATCTTCAATTTTACTCATAGTAGGATACGAAATTTTACATAATTAATAACTGGAAAGGATTATGTATTTTGCAACATTTTCATTTATAAAGAAAAAACATTCTAAAAGAATTTTAACTTTCCCCCAGCCTCCTTCATCTTTTTAATACCAAAAATAAGCCAAAACAAATTTAACGCTCAAACATACATTCTTTTCCTACTCATTTCTTTCAAACACTTGACAGTATAATAAAAATATTCGAGAGTAACCTGTTGATGCAGTACAACAACATATGGCCAATAAAAATAATACTTCAGGCATTTGAATAACCCTACCTTACTCTTAAACGTAGGAACTTCAAATGCGCGACACGGGAGTCGAATATGCCTCAAGGTACAGTAAAGTGGTTCAATAACGCTAAAGGTTATGGTTTCATCATCGAAGATGGTAAAACCGAAGATCTTTTTGCGCATTTTTCAGCAATACAGATGGAAGGCTATAAAACGCTGAAAGCTGGTCAACCGGTTTGTTTTGAAAAACAACCAGGTGACAAAGGAACTCATGCAGTGAACATTACTGCTGTAGAGCTAAGCCAACCATCATCGAACATCGATGATGACGAGTTTATCTCTGTAGAGGAAGAAACCGTCAGCTATCGCAACGAAGAATTGCCGAAAGAAACTAGCAAACAATCTGACAGCACAATATCTGTTTAAAACTCTGATTTAAACACCCTTGTTTTAAGCAGAAACAGATATTGAGAACAGACTAAATAACTTGCTGAACTTTCAGCAGGTTTTTTTGCACCCCAAAGAAAAGTTACTTTTTCACTACATTTAACCCAAGCTTCATAATACAATTACCTATACAGCCTCTAGCTATACAATCCTCACTGCCGAGCCATTTTAATATGTCTACCCTCTATTTACTCAACAAGCCTTTTCAGGTTCTATCTCAATTCACCGATTCAGAAGGTCGCAATACACTCGCTGACTTTATAAAAACACCTAAAATTTATCCTGCTGGTAGACTTGATTACGATTCAGAAGGGTTACTTATTCTAACCGGTGACGGCGCTGTTCAAGCTCGTATTTCAGACCCTAAACATAAGCTACCCAAAACATACTGGGTTCAAGTGGAAGGCGAAATCAACGACCAAGCAATCAAACGACTCCAACAAGGCGTTCTACTGAAAGACGGCAACACAAAACCAGCTAAAGCAAAAAAAATAAATGAGCCTGAAATCTGGCCACGCAACCCGCCTATTCGAGAACGCGCCAATGTAAAAACTTCTTGGCTAGAGCTCAGCATTACCGAAGGACGAAACAGACAGGTTAGGCGAATGACAGCAGAGGTAGGTTTCCCTACACTAAGGCTAATAAGGTACAGCATTGGACAGTGGTCTTTAGATAGCCTGGCCCCTGGAGAACACAAAACTACAGAGATTCATTTACCTAAAACGCTCCCCTCAAATACTAACTCGCGTAGAAAGCCTCACAACAAAAAAAGACCAACCCGCAAGCGAAATAACTAAAACTAAATTTCAAATTCAACATCTAATTTTCTACAAAAGCTCGCTCGATCACATAATGCCCCGCATCACCGTGCCTAGCTTCTTTAAAGCCTTTATTATCTAAAATTTTGCAAGTATCCTTCAACATACTTGGACTACCGCAAATCATGAATCGATCAGACTCCAAGTCCAGCTCAGGCAAACCAATGTCAGCAGCTAACTTTCCGCTTTCCAACGCATCTGTAATTCGACCCTGTGTTTCAAAGTCATCGCGCGTCACTGTCGGATAATAGATCAACTGCTCTCGAACCAACTCTCCAAAAAACTCATTATCTGGCAGTTCATCATTGATTAAATCCCGATAAGCCAATTCAGATGTATATCGAGTGCCATGCGTTAAAATAACTTTATCAAAATTCTCATACGTTTCGGGGTCTTTAATAATGCTCATAAAAGGAGCTAACCCCGTCCCGGTGCTAATCAAATATAAATTCCGTCCTGGAATTAAATTATCCAACACAAGTGTACCTGTTGGTTTTTTGCTAAGTAGTATTTGATCACCCACCTGAATTTTTTGAAGTTTTGACGTTAAAGGCCCGTCAGCAACTTTAATACTAAAAAACTCCAACTCTTCTTCGTAATTAGCACTGGCAATACTATAGGCACGCATTAATGGTCGACCTTCATGCTCGAGCCCCATCATAATAAAATGGCCATTTTTAAACCTGAATGAAGCATCTCGACTACAAGTAAAGCTAAACAGAGTATCATTCCAATGCTTTACACTTGTCACTGTCTCTTTCATAAAACCAGCCATCTTTCTAACTCCTCATTCATTTAATAACTTGAAGCTATTATCAATCACAACTAATATATCTGTAAAACAAGTATTATTAATATAATTAATCGGTTTTATCGATATGAAGTTTTCCTTAAAGCAAATAGAAGTTTTTCTCGCTACTGCCAGCTGCCAGAACATCACTCAAGCAGCAGAGCAATTATCCATGTCACAATCTGCCGCAAGTGAGTCATTAAAAACGCTGGAAAATCAATTTGGCATCCAACTTTTTGACCGTATTGGAAAAAGACTCCAACTTAACGACCTGGGAGAAACGGTTAAGAAACAAGCAAAGTCTTTTATGGAGCGCGCCAGAGTTCTGGAGGATACGTTACAACAACATACTGAGCTTGGATCATTAAAAGTTGGCGCCACACTCTCGATTGGCAATTATCTCGCCATCAATATCCTTTCTTCATTTCGCGATTTATATGCTGGCGCTAACGCCACATTAGAGGTTGCGAATACAACCGCTATTGCTCATAAAGTTGCTAACTTTGAACTTGATATCGGTTTAATAGAAGGCGAAGTATCGCACGAGGACTTGGATGTCACACCTTGGCGTGAAGATGAACTTGTCGTTTTTTGCGCACCTCATCACCCTTATGCAAAAAAACGCACACTTAATGATCAAGAGCTAACCACTGCACAATGGATATTAAGGGAGACTGGCTCAGGTACTCGACAAGCCTTCGATTACGCAATGCATGGCCTCATCCCAAATTTAAATGTCACTTTAGAGCTTCAACACACTGAAGCAATCAAACGAGCAGTTGAATCTGGAATGGGATTAGGCTGCCTTTCAAAAATAACGCTAAATGATGCCTTCTCGCGAGGAAACTTAGTACCCATCCATATTCCACATAGAAACTTCCATCGGCAGTTTTATTTCATTATTCACAAAGATAAGTACCGTAGTCACGCTATCAACAGCTGGCTAACTTTATGCCAGAAAAATTTCTTATATTAGCCATATAGATATATCAATAGCCGGAAAAATAAACGTAAACCATTGTTCTTTACCCCAAAGAGGGTAAGTGATTAAAGTAAGTATTCGACAGTAAAAAAGATAACAAATAGCGACTACTTAGAAAAACCACTTGCAAACCTACTAGGCGAGACCCCCTTCCAATTTTTAAAAGCATGATTGAACGAACTTTGCTCCTGATAACCGACTAAAAAAGCGACCTCACTCATTGATAACGTCCTTTCCAACAAGTAATGCTCAGCTAGCCCCCACCTTACCTCATCCAACACAGCTTGAAATTTAGTACCCGACTCTTTCAATTGTCTTTGTAGCGTACGCACACTCACACAAAGTTCATTAGCGAGGTCATCTATTCGATACTGGTGCTGCCTAAGCGCTCCCGGCAACAAGCGCCTAAGCTGTAACACCGTCAAATCTTTGCTTTCCTCACCCAATAAACCATCAGCATAAGATGTTAGAGCGGAAAAAGATGCCACATCCCCACCTACTACAGCTTGATCCAACACACTACTTTTAATATCAATAAAATTTTGAGATTGACCAAACACGACTTCCGCCTGAAAAAAATCGCGATACACATGCGCATTTTTGGGTTTTTCGATCATAAACCCTATGCGCTCAACAGGAACAGCCTCCCGAATAAGCCAGGGAGAAAAAGTTTGAATACCTGAAAATATACTCAAAGCAAGCTGAAACGAAACATCACTTTGCAAGTCAGGTAAATACACATAGTTTGGCGTCCAAACATACTGGCTGTTAGATTGACCAATGATCAGTTTTGAAACACCTAGGTCATGATTAAGCCCTTCATATCTCAAAACTTGTTCTAAAACCTGCCTAAGATTACGACAACTCAACAATGTCATCCCAATAACAGGAAAAGTCCCTAATGTAACGGCACACCCTAAACTCACACCAAACGCATCACACTTGCTCACACCTTTTGAAAACAAAGAAAGATACTTATCTACAGATACAGCACCCACATAATCAACTGAGTTTTCATCACCAAGCAAAAAACTACTTGCCAAGCCACTATTTTTAGCAACTTCGACTAGAGTCTGCCAGTAAGGTAGTGCAACCTCTCCATTAAAGGGTTGTACTGTCGTATTAGAACAAGTTGATGTCATAGTTTCACAAGTTATTTCAGCCAAGATTCATTAGTATTTGAGCATAAACCTAAACAACAATAAATCCATTAATCAAGAGGCAAGTATGCAGGAACTTTTCTTAGCACTGCAAACACTTTACCAAGCATCTATTTATAACGACCCGATGTTTTTGCAATTTCCCATGGCTACCCTTTCCCTTAGCATTGGCACCTTCCTGCTTGTCGCAACACCTTGGACCTTATTAGCCTGGTTAGACCCACGCTGGGCCAAACCCTATAAAATACAGAACAAACCATTTCAAGTAAGACGCTATTTTTGGCCAAATATTGCCAGAATCACTATCAACACTAGCATCATGATGTTTTTTTTAATACTTGCCTGGCCATTACTCAGGTTTAGCAACATACATACTGGCGAAGTCCCTGAATGGTATATTTGGGCCATACAACTAGTTTGTTTCATTTTTTTAGATGATTTCTTATTCTACTGGGTCCACCGATTCTTACATGAAAATAAATGGCTATTAAGACACGTTCACTCTGTCCACCATAGAATTCGTAATACCTGCGCATTAGATGGCAACTACTTCCACTGGCTAGAGTTTGTCATTATTGGATCACTCGCGATGGTTGGTCCTATATTAATAGGCTGCCACCTCTATGTTTTATATGCCTGGATTATAATTCGCAATATAGAAGCCGCTGACGGACATTCTGGATACGACCTACCATGGAACCCTTTAAAGTTTTTACCACTTTATGATGGTGCCGTTTACCACGACTTTCACCACGCTAGGTTTAAAGGTAACTATGCTGGTGCATTGCATTATGTCGACCATTTTTTTGGTACATATATTAAACAATACCTAGAATACAAAAAAAGACACTAACCTAAACTCTCTTTTACCGTTCATATTAAAGCTAAACCGACCATTTGCACGGTAAATGTGTGACCCTCATCCCATTCATTTTTTTTCTATTTTTGTTCAATATCCAAGATAGATATACTGGTAAATAGTCACTATACAAAATATACCAATATTATTTCAGGATGAACCGCCACATGAAAGTATCACTACCGACCCTTCGATTACTGCTTGGCTTGTTTACATTATTCCTTATTTCAGCCTGCAGTGATGATGGCTCATCTTCATCTAGTACTACCAGCGACCTTAACACTGTAAATGTATACTTCACTGAGAACGAGATTAGTACATTTAACCCTAACACCCGCCTACCAACACCACGAGCAGAGTATGACGAAGGTGAGCAAACACTTTTAACGCTCAATACAGATAATGATAAACAAGGCTACGAATCAGTTATCTATATCAATGACGGTACAATTTACTCAATGGACTCCGAGACGCTAGTAGAATCTCCCCTCGCAAATCTCGATGGAGAAGTATGTATTTTCCCGAATGCTGCTCCCGATCAAACAGCATTTGAAGGCAGTACCAAAGGTGAGCGTATTTTAATCGACCAAACAAGTATTTACGTGATACCTCGCACCAACAATAAATGTGATAAAGAAGCAGCAAGCATCGTTAAAGTTGATTTTACTGACGAAAATGACATCACGATTAACAACATAAGTGCTGCACATTTTTGGGGTGAAACCCTACTCGACTATGCCTACACGCCATCTGATACAAACAGTGATGACGAAGATAGCAATAATCCCGGACGTTACGGTTTCCTAGGTGCTAATTACAATACCCAAAAAGATGGCTTACAAATAAAATTTTATGACCACGAAAGCAAAACACTTTGGGAAACATCCCTTCCTTTTGCTAACGCACTACCAACCATACAACAAGTCACTCAAACTGAGGTCTTAGTTCAGGTAGATGGTAAGTTATATTTACACCCTATCGCCAAGTTATTCGATATTGCTACTATAGACTCAGGTTCAATTCCTACTGAAGATAAAATCGCGGCATTATTCAATAAGCCTATAAATCCCGAGAAACTACTATCAATAACTGATGTTAGTCAACTTCAGATTGCTGGCAACGGCAGTACATTTGCATTAGTCGATGATGGCGCAGTATGGTTTTATGATGAGGCGCAAACAGAGTTTCGAAATCTAACAGACAAAAATAATTCAGTTCTAGACGTGCAAATAAAAATGACCGACGACGGCACATTACTGATCCACCGGACGTTCGCCAATTCTGAGTCCCTCGTAAGTATCAACACAGCCTTAGGCTCAGAACCAATAACGATCGCTGAAGAACCTAAAGTCAACTTTCATACCCAAGATAATAATATTTATATCAACATGTTCTCGCAAACAGGCTGGCAAGCAACTTGGCTCAACACATTCTCTTTACGCACAACCTTTGAGAATAGTATTTTTGTTTTTGCTGAAAATACTCGCACAGCAAACTCTGAAACAGAGATTTTTTTGATCGCATCAGATACCGATAGTACGGCTGATGGATATTTAACCAAACCTAACCTTTATGCGTTTGATCCTGCTAATGAAACGACTGGTCGAAAGCAATATACAGATGATAAAAAATTAATTAAAGATTTTATATTTGGTGAATTTTCAGTAACTGTAAAGGCAATTTCCAATAGTAAAATTATCAACGATGTCTATGGAAGATTGGAACTAGATTCAGTTCGTGCTGATGAGGGAATAGACATAGACGTTACTGAAATCTATTTTTTCAATCCGACAGAACAAACATCTCATGACCCAGAAGCAGAAGACCCCAATATCAACAAAACTCTACAGCTAATTGAATTTAAAGAAGACACTATTTAGTGCCTTTATTTACTAACTATGCAGGCTTTATGTCAGCCTACATTGCCAAGCAGGAATGCACTTTAATGCACGCTAGAATTAGTTTTATTCAATACTTTATTTTACTCGCGATCTTTTGCGTATTGGCCGCTTGCTCCGACTCAGATACAACTGAGGCACTACCAATACCTGTCACAGAAGCAGCGTTATTCCCTTTTATCCAAGATCACACTTTATACAATTTTGACCCAAAAACAGGTGAAAAAGAAAAACTTGCTGAATCAAATAAATTAATGATGATTCCCCTCGATACTGACCAAAGCTCTATAGAACAAGATGAGGATGATACTAACTACTTAGAGCATACATCTTTACCCGAATACATAGTGTACGTTCAAGATCAAACCCTTCGAGTATATGATTTATATACGCGATACGACCATTTATTGATAGACTTTTCAGCATCAAATGATCAAGAAGATAATGTATTTATCTGCCAACTAAAAAACATCCGCACAGCTGATATAGAATCTCTAGACGGAAAAAAAACCTTACTTAAAGACGAAAGAGGGGTTTACGTAAAAACCAGTACAAATGAAAACTGTAATGAAGATGAAGATACGCCTAATTTTCAATATTTAGAAGTAGAAATAGCAGACAGCTATACCAAAGAATTCGAAATACGCCGCACCAGGCTACTGCCACATGAGCATTTTCACACTCACAAGCATGAACACGACTATGATCATGATAATGATAATGCAGGCGATCACGATCACGATTCTGATCATGAACCCGACCCTAATTATCCTGAAGAAGCCCCTCACAACCATGATTATAACCACGATGATTTACACACACACCAACACGGAATTGATGTAATAGACGACCGCAAGAATCATGAACATAAACATGAGCACACTCACGACTTTATATACCCCATTCTGGAAGAACACAAATTTAGTGATACAAGCCCTGAATCGGTTGAGGCAGTGCACAATAACCTCAAGTATCAGCAAATAGAGACTGAAACACACCCAGTATTAATTGGCAGAATACTCACTGTAGACTTAACACTTATTACTGACCCAACACTAATGTATGCAACCATCATTGTAGACGTAAATAACTCACGTTTTGGTTATCTTGGCTTTAATTACTCCACAACCGACCCTGCTTATAAATTTTTTGAAATTATTGGCGACGACCTAGATAAACAGATACTTTGGGAAATATCCAGCGACGAATTTTTAATTCAGCCAGAGAATGGCAAAGGAGTTATTAACAGAAGTTTTTCAGACTCAATTATGATTGAATTTAACTGGAAAATGGTTAAGTGGAACGAGGAAAACTTATTCAACCAGAGCAAGAATGACGAAAGAGAACTAAGCATCAATCAACCGTTCTTTCAACGTGAACAAGAAGATAACTACACATCGTCATACTTCACTACAAACAATGAAGACATCATGGCGATCAGAAAAAAAATAATCGTAAGTGGCGAAGAAAAACATGCTATTTACACCGTTTCAAAAGAAGGAGTTGAGTCTCACGTACGCACCTTTGACTTTGATATTTTAGAAGATAATGTAGAAGAAAATTTAGAAGATTTTCAATTCACCTTATTTAACGACACCCTACTCACCAAAAAGGATTTCGCCATCAACGAGGAATACTCTAGCACCTCTTATACTAAAATAAATATTGGTTCTGGAATCGAAAATACATTATTCCCTAAAATATTTACCCCAACAAGAGAAACCTTCTTCCAAGACCCAGCTTTTGCAATAAGTATCGAAGAAGATAAAGAGCTTCAAGACAATGAAGACATACAGAGACAATGGACAAGTAATTACTTTAACTCTGACCTTGAAACACCGCCAGGTTTAGATAGTGATCTTCAGAATACGATTTGGGGGAGAGTTTCAGACAGGCGAGTAGATTCAGAAAACAATCAATTTGTGCCCGCCTTACTTTATTCAAAACCATTCCCGAATCGCCATGGACTCTCGGAACCAAGCGTATATTTCTTTGATAGTAATACTGCAAATGGTCAAGGTAAAAAAATAGGGGCCGTTCCAACGGATGTGAGATCTGCTTCTGATATTATTATCTACAATCAGTTATTTGGTAAGATCACAATTGAAGAAAACTCTCAGGACCTTAATAACACTAACACTGTTCATAAAACATATTACTTCGAACCTGATGATTCAACTGCTGAAATGAAGCTAATGTACGAAGAAGTTGTTAATTAATAGCTCTCGCACCATATAAGTTATGGCCACTCCGGTAGTTTTTGTAGCGGAGCGGCTATAACACTACAAAAATACTACCCTGCACTCGTATAGCTTATTTCACGACAAGCACCCAACCACAACCTACCTGTGCCGGCTAGTTACTTTGCCTTACCTCAAAAAACAACTCTGCAACACCTGCAACACCTGCAACACCTGCAACACCTGCAACCTAGAATAACGCACAATTCACAAACAAGCACTGAAGCTTTATTTCAAAATGGTTAACACCTTCTCGGCGTAGATAAAAAGGCTTGATATTGAACAGAGTACCTACTTAGTTCAATCATTTTCTAAACCAAAAGCCTGATCGTTATAAAATATATCGTGGGATCTAGCACAACAAACTAACACCTGGAAGCAACATAACAAACAAAAACTAAAGCAAAAAAAAGGCGCTTGAATCAAATTCAAGCGCCTTTTGAGTAGCCTTATATTTTAATGCAAATCAGGCACAACCCCTACCTGTGGCATGTTCGCTAAGCCTATATCTCTAGCATGCTCTTCAAAGCCCTTATTCTTCCAGAAAAAAGCACCCGGCATAGTAGTCGGTATCACCAAGACATAAAACAATGCACGCCCAGCTAACAAAGCTAGTACGAGAGCCAGACAAAGCACGACTCCCACCATCACTGCAAACCAACCACTAGGCGCCCACAAACAAAATATTGCTGCTGCCAACATTGCTAGCGCAATCGTCACATTACGCGCCACATAGGTATGACCAAATGTAGTCCATTGAATGTAATGCGCTGCAGCACCCTCTCCTTCTTCCTTATTCAGATAGCTAGCATGCGCATATAAACCAATGCATTCAATGAATAGACCGATAAACACAACAGCCGCAACAACAGATAACAAAGGCGAAAAGCTCAAATCTGATAACGCGTATGCACTCGCTGCAAACAAACCAAACAACACGCCACCGACACTCATTGTTGAACCAAAAAAGCTAGTTAAAACCTGCCAGTGATTCCAAAATGGTCGTGCTTTAATTCGGTAGATGCAATGCATAAAATACAAGCCAACTACCGAAGATACCACAGCAAAAAAACCTGCAATAGACACAACGATTTCTAGCCATTCAAACTGTAACCACTCATTTATCGCAGAAACCACAGTAAAACCAGTCAATCCTGCAAAAAACATCGCAATACCTAAAGCCTCTCGACTCAATGGAGACCACCGCAAATTGTTAAATCCACGATAAAACCGCATAGGTTTACCTAGGTGTAGGGTTGATAAAAACAAACCGCCACCTTGAATTAAAATTAGCGTAACCAGCAATGGATAAAAAATACCGCTTTCACCTAAAAATCCAAAATACTCAGGACTAATCATCGGCCCTAAGAACAACAACATAAAGGCACCAATCACTGCCTGAGTTGATAAGGTAAAGATAACCAAAGGGTTTTCACGCGAACTTAAGCGTCCAAGATTCCAATGGCGTGTTTTACCCGCCTTTTCATCGACAACTGACCGGTAAGTACCATCCAATTGCTTATGGTACTTCAAGGGTTGAACATCAGTACGAGTCATCTCTTCAGGTAAGGTTTTAGTTTGCTGAAAACGTATATTCGGACGCGTAATGGATGGATCAGGAAAACCAGGTATCGTCGTATTTATCTGCTCCCTGTTTTCTGGCATATCTTCAATGACACCAAAATTGAGTGCATTACCCAAGCATGCAGAGACACATGCAGGCTTTAAACCAACTTCTAGACGATCAACACACATATTACACTTAGAAACTTGTCCTTTGATAGGGTCAAGCTGTGGCGCATTGTAAGGACATACCCAAGTACAATAACCACAACCGAAACAGGTCTCTGGGTCTTGCAGCACTGCCCCGTATTCAGGATGCTTTGTATACGCTTTAGTTGGGCAGCCTTTTAAACAAACAGGATCATCACAATGGTTACACGCCATTGAGATATTCATACGCTTATAATCAGGGTAAGAACCACCCTCAACATAGCCCACTGAGCGGAACGCTAAATGCGCTGGATTATCATTTTTCTCACTACACGCCGCTTCACATGCGTGACAACCAATACAATTATCAGCCGTAAAGTGAAAGCCATGCTGTTTATTACGATTAGGGTTAGTACCCACACTAGGGTTTGCATTAATCTGCATGGAGCGACCGGCATCAAATGCATTAGCATTTAAGTCCAGCAGATCTATTTTTTGCCCATAACGGTTTTCATCTTCGGTACTCTGACCAACTCGTGGATCGTACAACTTTGCATAACCTGGTTCATTTTCACGTACAGTAAAAATTTCACGTTCTGAAGTATTTTTTTGTGTTTGATCCATACCCATTTGGTCTAGTCGATCACGTAATGCTATCAATGGATTATTCATCATTAGTAATCTCTCCGTTCAACATTTAGTTGGCCAGCCAGCGCTTGATTTATTGGTTCTATTCTAATCGAACATTGTTTGAACGCAGGTTGCCGCGAATGTGGATCCAACAAACCTAAGGAAACCCGATTAACACAATCGTGGAAGTGGAAAGGAATAAAGACCATGTTTCTAGGCACACGCTGTGTTAGCTGCACCATCACAACCGCATCACCACGACGAGATACGATGCGCACGTAAGATTGATGCGCTACGCCTAATTCTCTTGCTGCATCTGGGTTCATTTCCATATACGGCGTAGGGCTAAATTTATTTAGGTTACCTAATTTTCCGGTTTTGGTCCGTGTGTGAAAGTGCTCCACAACCCGCCCACTATTCATCCAGAACGGGTACTTATCACAAGGAACTTCATTATTTTCGATATAAGGCAAAGGAATCAGATTGGCTTTTTGACTAGCGGTCTGAAATTTACCATCGGTATATAAACGCTGGTCGCCTTTTTCATTCTCAGAGCCTTCTCTGAACGGCCATTGGATGCCACGTGCCTTTTCAATTTTTTCATGCGTCATACCTGAAATATCAAGCGTACGACCCTCTCCTTTGGACAACTCTGCCATCTCCGAAAAGATTTCATCAGTTGTTTCAGGGAATTTAATCTTATCTCCGTTTTCAAAACGCTTGGCAATTTGATTAAAAATCCAAAAATCTGGCTTTGAATCACCGTGCGGTTCCATCACCTTTCGAACTAAGTTAACCCGACGCTCCGTGTTAGTGAAAACACCTTCTTTTTCGCCCCATACAGCACCCGGCAAGTACATATGAGAATATTCGTTAGTTTCAACATCCTTATAACTGTCTTGCACCACAAGAAAATCAAGCTGCTCAAATATTTTTCGTATACGGGAGGTTTGTGGCATAGACGTCATGGGGTTGGTTGCGATTAACCATAATCCTTTGATTTGCCCTGATTCTATCGCAGGAAAAATATCAGTTTGTTGCATCCCCCGTTTAGCAGGAAAAATAGACGCATCAATACCCCAAAAATCGGCAACTTCCTGACGATCTTTTTCTTTCTCTAAAGCACGATAACCAGGTAAGCCCGAACAAGAGGACCATTCACGTGTGCCCATTGCATTACACTGACCAGTAATCGATAAACTTGTACCACCGGGCTTTCCAATATTGCCCGTGATTAAATTCAAGTTATTGATTCCAACAACACCATCAGAACCATGAGTACTTTGATTAATACCCATTGTCCAAATACTCATTGCAGCGCCCGCATTGGCATAAAGTCGGGCTACATTACGAATCGTATCTTCATCAATGCCACAGATTTTAGATGCTGTCACAGGATCATAGCCTTTAACTAAAGCTTCAACTTCTTCAATACCTTGTGTGTGCTGATCAATATAGTCACGATCCTCAAGACCTTCTTTCAAAATGACATGCATCAAACTATTTAGCAGTACAACGTCGGTTCCAGGCGTAATGGGAAGATGAATATCGGCAAACTGCGCTAGCATCGTGACACGAGGGTCAACAACGATAAGTGGAAATTTACGTTTCTCTAACGCTTCTTTTAAGCGCCAGTAAATAATCGGGTGCTGCTCTGGTAAGTTTGAACCCCAAGCTATAAAACATTCGGTATGCTCAAAATCTTCATAACACCCAGGCGGGCCATCTGAGCCAAAAGAACGCTTATAACCGGATACCGCAGATGCCATGCATAATGTCGTGTTGCCATCATAATGATTAGCGCCAATACAGCCTCGAACTAGTTTTCCTAAGGTATAAAATTCTTCAGTCAGTAACTGACCAGTGGACACAATCGCAAAGGAATCTTTGCCATGTTTGTCTTGAATACGCTTGATCTCAGACGCCATTTTATCAAACGCCCCATCCCAAGTTGTTTCTTGCCACTCGTTGTATGCTTTATCGCGAACAAGCGGTTTATCGCCCCGTCCTGCAGAGTCAAAGAGTTGATGTTCGAATATCCCTTTGATACAAAGTTTTCCACGGTTCACATCTGCGCCCGCATCGCCACGTGTTGCCACTGCTTTGCCACTCTCATCTAAACCGACTTCAATTGAACAGCCGGTTGAGCAATAACCACATGTAGTGTATTTCCATTCTTTAACCCCTTTATCAACTATTTTGATAGGGTTTCTATCTTTTCGACCAAACAACATATCGCTAGAATCTCACTTTAGTATGAGCACCAATGCAGAGCAACAGCTATCAAAACAACAATAGCCATGCACCACTTAAGCGCGCAAAACTTGTAACTAATTGATTTACAAGACCAATATTAATTATATAATGATAAAAGCAAGGATTAGGCCAGAATAGCCTTTAGGTGGCCAACCTTCACAGAAAGGGATTAGTTCAAAAGAATAAAATGAAATACAGAAATCAGCGTAATTGAAGTACTAATAAGAAAAGTAGAGCGTAAATACCTTTTTACTCATTTACGCTCTATTAGAAAAACCTACTTATTTTCTCGGTTAACAACTAAGTGATCTACGACACTTGGGTCAGCCAGCGTAGAGGTATCACCCAAGCTATCATGTTCATTCGCCGCTATTTTACGAAGAATCCGCCTCATAATTTTTCCAGACCGAGTTTTAGGTAAGCCAGGCGCCCATTGAATAATATCAGGCGTAGCAATTGGGCCAATTTCTTTACGGACCCATTGTTTTAGCTCAATTTTTAATTCATCAGTCTGCGGCACGTCATGATCATGCATAACCGTCACATAAACATAAATCCCCTGACCTTTAATATCATGTGGATAACCTACCACAGCAGCTTCAGCTACAGCAGGGTGCGCGACTAAAGCACTTTCTATTTCAGCGGTTCCCATTCGATGACCTGAGATATTTAAAACATCATCAACTCTTCCAGTAATCCAATAATAACCATCTTCATCACGCCTAGCGCCATCACCCGTGGTATACATTCCTTCATAATCACTAAAATAGGTTTTTATAAAGCGAGCATGATCACCATACACCGTACGCATTTGCCCCGGCCAACTATCTAGCATAACCAAATTGCCCTCTGCAGGCCCTTCAAGAATATTACCATCATTATCAACCAACGCTGGCTGAACACCAAAAAATGGTCGTGTTGCAGAACCAGGCTTCAGGTCGGTTGCACCTGGCAAAGGAGAAATTAGAACTCCCCCTGTTTCAGTCTGCCACCAAGTATCAACGATTGGACAACGCTCATCTCCAATAACTCGATAATACCACTCCCAAGCCTCAGGATTGATAGGCTCACCAACACTTCCTAACAACCTTAAGCTGTCACGCTTACTTTGTTTAACAAAGTCGTCACCCTCAGCCATCATGGCTCGAATAGCCGTTGGCGCTGTGTATAAAATATTGACGCTATGCTTATCAACGACCTTACCGATGCGTGAGAAATCTGGGTAATTCGGCACGCCTTCAAATAATAAAGTGATTGCTCCATTTGCTAACGGGCCATATAGAATATAGCTATGGCCTGTGATCCAGCCAAAGTCTGCTGTACACCAAAACACTTCCTTATCCTGATAATCAAATACATGCTCATGTGTCATTGAGGCGTAAACTAAATACCCTCCTGTTGTATGCAACACCCCTTTTGGGGTTCCTGTAGAGCCGGAGGTATACAACATAAATAAAGGGTCTTCAGCATTCATCGGCTCAGGTTCACAAATACTAGAAGCCTGCTCCATTTGTTCGTGGTACCAAACATCACGCCCGGCTTGCCAAGCTACATCAGCACCGGTACGTTGCAACACAAAAACACGTTCAACCGTCGTTACTAAGTGATTTGAGAGCGCTTTATCAACGTTCTCTTTTAGAGGTACTGCCTTACCGCCTCGCACCCCTTGATCAGCCGTCACCACCCATTTTGCCTTGCCATCGGAAATTCGAGCAGCTAAAGCATCTGGCGAAAAACCACCAAAAACAACTGAATGCACCGCACCAATCCGAGCACACGCTAGCATTGCAACCGCAGTTTCAGGCACCATCGGCATATATATTGTGACAATATCGCCTTTCGAAACACCTTGTGACTTAAGCACGTTGGCAAATTTACACGTTTCTTCGTGAAGTTCTCGATAGGTAATATTGCGCGAGACAGAAGGATCATCTCCTTCATAAATAATGGCTGTCTGATCGGCACGTTCAGCTAAATGTCGGTCGAGACAATTAGCTGAGGCATTTAACACGCCATCTTCATACCATTTAATATGCAAGTCTGCTGAAGCAAACGATACATCTTTTACTTTCGTATAGGGTTTAATCCAGCTTAAACGCTTTCCTTGCTCTGCCCAGAAACCTTCTGGGTTTTGAATCGAGTCATCATAGAGAGACTTATATTTTTCTGCGTCAATTTTTGTTCTTTTTTTGGCTTGTTCAGAAACGGGGTGTATGTGGACTTCGCTCATGAGCCCTCCTTTTTATCGTACGTTTTTATTGTGAGACGGATGAAGGCCTTACACTAAACGATAAAGACCACTAACTACCAGAAGATTCTACTAATGAGGCATACTTTATTGATTCTAATAAGCTTTCAAGCGGCATATTTTCAGAAGCACTCCTAATTGTATGCGCTAGGTTTTGCTGACAACCAAAACCTGAAGTGTCATAACTTTCATTTACTTTTATTATTTCGCCGTCCTTATCATTCGAATCAACCTCGTTAAAACCAGAGACAGAAACCTGACCATCAATAACAGCCTGTTTGAACTCATCTAAGCCCAAGTACTCATAATCCGAAAGTAACAACTGCTTCTGTTCATTACTTAGCTTTTCAGGCCTTAATGAGTGAATTAAGCCATGCAACAAATCAACGGACGCATCACCTAAACGATCACCAAAACTATAAATGCAACTCGACAAAAGAGTAGTTACCTGCTCAGGCGTTGTATTTTCACTCGAGAAGAATTTATTAAGACGAACACGTAAATCCACCCACTCATCTTCAGACTGACTACTTAATGGTTCATCAACACCACTCTTTTCATTAATTCGTGGCGAAGTAAATAATTTTTGAGCCTTATTTTTAACAGCGTTTGTAGCTGTTTCATTTTTATGAAGGCCTTCTAATGCCTCTAACTCAATATCTTGCTTGCCAGTCACATGCGCTTGCTGTTTTTGAATCTGAGTTAGGTCAGGCTCTACTACTATCGATTTCTTAGCTTTCTCTGTTTTTATCGGTGTTTTTGATGAAGTATAACGCTCCACTAATCTCTGCCAATAAGCACTAAAAGCTAGCTTAGGCACACCTTTCTGATTAAAAACATCATCAATACGCTCAGCCAAGCGATAAAAACTGCGTGCCGATGGATCATTCTTTGGATAAAGGGCAACAGGACGCTGCAACGTAACGGCAGCACGCATACTTTCATCCATCCAAACAGGCCCTAAATATTCAGTAGATAGTTCTAAATATTTAAGCACAGCACTGCTAAAGCGTCTGAACACTTTATCGGCCTGGGCTGAAGTAGCAGCCATATTCACAATTACCTGCACTTTTCGGCGATAGCCTCGACGCCTAAGTACTTTCAATAACGAAAAAGCATCCGTTAATGATGTTGGTTCTGGCGTTATAACAAGAACCGCCACCTGCGATGCTGCAATAAAATGTAAAACAGTAGGTGAGATACCTGCGGCCGTATCAACCAGCATGTAATCATAATGAGGTTCAATCGTTTGAATAGAGGTCACTAAACGTTGTTGTTGCCCAACATCAAGATCAACGCACTGTGCAAAGCCTGAAGCACCGGGAATAATCTGCACCCCTTCAGGACCATCTAACACAACATCCTGAATTGATCGTTCACCCGTGAATAGATGCTCAAGTGTATAAGCGGGGTACAAACCTAGCATGACATTAATATTTGCAAGTCCGGTATCACCATCCAGCAAACATACATGAGAACCCATACGAGACAAAGCAATCGCTAAGTTAACAGAGATACTTGTTTTACCAACGCCACCCTTACCACCCGTTATGGCGATAACACGAGGAATATTATTAAGCTTGTTCATTCGATAGACCAATACATCAAGGTTCTCATCATTCGCTTCTTTTATTTTTAGCGTTTCTATTTAAGCAATAGATTAAGAGATACTAACCTCTTTTTTGTTCGTAAAAAACCCATTGAACCGCAAGAATTACCATAAACTTTTCATCCACTTACAACCACTTCTAAATAATTACTTAAATAAAGCGCAATAAAGCTTTAATTTTTAAGGTTTATTGTCTACTCTAAAATCATTGTTACAAAAAATAAATATTTTATATGGTACAAACTGAACAAAAAATAATGTCGAGATTGAAGGTTAATCGCCTGCCCTCACTCCCGCACGTTTTAGTTGACATGCTGAGTGCCTGTCAGGGAAAACACTCATCTTTTCAAAACATTTCGACTATTATTAGTCGGGATGCAGCCATTGCTGCGCGTGTTATTTCATTAGCAAATTCATCATTTTATAACCACGGCACCCAAATAAGCACACTAGAAAGAGCGTTATTAGTGCTTGGCACAGACACCATTAAAACAATTGTTATTACAGCATCTGTTCAACAATTTTTCTCAGGATTCAACACCGAACACACCAGTTTTTTAAAAAAATTCTGGCAACGCTCTCTTTCCTGCGCATTGACCGCAAAATCTCTCGCTATTTTAACCAGTTACCCAAACCCTGAAGAAGCCTATTTAACAGGACTATTACATAACATTGGTGAATTAGTACTAGAAACAAATTACTCAGACCAATTCGTTCAACTAATTCGTGAACAAAACAGTGAACTAGAGAGAATCACGAGAGAAAAAGAAGAATTTTCTGTGGATCATACAAGCGTTGGTGCCTGGCTTGCTAAAGAATGGGGCTTAAGCAACTTTACTGTTGATGCGATTGAGTTTCATCACGCACCAACAGATTCAATTAAAGACGCACACCACTTAGTAAAGCTAATTTATCTTGCCAGCCACCTTAGCAATGATGAGCTGACTTTTTTTAATAACGTTAAAGGCAACCCGCCTAATACAGATATTGCTCAAACCTTATTTGAGTTAAACCCATCGCTTATTAATGAAATAGTTTTAAAAATAAAATCAGAAGTCGTTGATGTCGCCTCTTCGCTTGGTATTGATATTTCAGACCAACAGCCTGACAAACAACAAACGAATGTAGATCATGACAAGCAAGTCTCACTAGCCAAGTGCGTGCGAAACATTGGCCTTTTACAGACAGCTACAAGCGAATTAAATAGAGCAGACTCTAAGCTTGAACTTAGCCGTGCTTTTCAAAGCACACTGGAACTGCTATTTGGTTATAATAATAGTGCTGTTTTCTGGTATCACTCAAAAACAGACGACTTGAACTTTATCATGCCCGATCATCCGGAAAGCGTGCCAATCAAGTTCAAACTCGAAGAAAGTAGAAGCATCATTGCAGCTTCAGCCATTCAAAAGAAGATATTATGTACAATTCAAACACCTAAACAGGCAGACAATCAATCCGCAGAGTTGTCCATTGTTGACCAACAAATCATTCGCCTAGTTAAAGCAAAAGGATTAATTTGCCTGCCAATTCAGACTTCAAATACATTATTCTGTGTGCTCGTTGCAGGCTGTCACCAAGCTATTTCAAGCAACCCTAATCAAACTCATTTATTACAATATTTTACTGACGAAATTGCACTAGCCTGTGAAGATACCTTACATCATATTCAAGCAAGCGAAAACAAAACAAGCCGAGACGAGCTATCTCAACGTGCTAGCGAAATCGCACATGAAGCCAACAATCCGCTTAATATTATTAGCAATTATCTTGTTTCATTAACCGATAAGCTTCAGGATCACTCCGAAATACAGGAGGAGCTAGTCATTCTGAAAGAAGAAGTAGCACGCACTAGCCAAATCATACTGCGTTTACGGGACCTTGAACATGACACAAAAGACACACTACCAGGCGTTCATATCAATAATGAAATCAACAACCTGGTAACGCTATTCAACAGTTCACTATTTCTAATCAACAACATTACCTGCCAACTAGAACTTGACCCAGAATTAACTAACAACGCAGCAAACAGAAATAGTTTTAAACAAATTCTCACCAATTTATTAAAAAATGCTGCTGAAGCCATGCCTAATGGAGGAATACTCACCATCCTTACGTCAGCAAGCATAAACGTCAATGGCGAGAATTTTGTTGAGATACGTATAAAGGATACTGGTACAGGTATCCCACTAACGATAAAAAATAATTTATTTACGCCTGTTACCTCAAGTAAAGGTAGTGGACACTCAGGCTTAGGCTTGAGTATTACTAAAAACCTGGTCACGGATGCTAAAGGAACCATTAGCTGCAGAAGCAGTGCAAAAGGCACAGAATTTCAAATACTACTTCCGCAATGCTAGCCCTCATTAGCCTTGAAAGTAATACGTGATAGTTGCCCATATTGAGAAATCGGTTATAAACTGACATGAAAATCAGAAAAGTAGAAAAGACAGGTATGATAATGAATGATAAAGCCTGCATTTTAATTGTAGATGATGAGTATCGTTTACTCAAAAGCCTTGAGAACATGCTACTCAACCAAGGCTATGATGTACAAAGCGCACAGGGTGGCCTGCAAGCTTGCGAGCGCTTGTCCGCACAAGCATACGACCTAGTGCTACTTGACCTGAACATGGCTGATATGAATGGTCATCAGGTCATGGACTTTATGATCCAAAAAGACATTGATACAGCGACGATTGTTGTTAGCGGTGAGTCCTCCTTTTCAGCGGTGAGTAAAGCTCTGCGTCGCGGTGCTTATGATTACTTAAAAAAGCCATACGACCCTGAAGAAATGCTAAGTACTATTGATAACGCACTTCAAAAAGTAATGCTTGAAAAAGCACATACTGCCATGCAGTTACGTCTTAAAAAATCAGAAGAGCTACATCGATATATTGTTAACAGCTCACCCGATATCGTATTCATGCTCGACCAAAAAGGCTGTTTCACATTTTTAAACAGTAAAATCGAGTCAATCTTAGGTTATAAAAAAGCAGAGTTAATCGGAAAGCCTTACCAAACCATCGTTGATTCAGCGGATATTCAACGCGCAAATTATATTTTTGACGAGCATCCTACCAAGAAATCTGGTGCCTGGAGTTCTGAGATAAGGTTGAAAGCAAAAAAATCAGACCATACATCTCGTCACTTTGAGATTACATTTTTTCCAATTGAAAACAATGCAAAAAACAACAAACAAATACAAGCAGCACACCCGGAACAAAATAAGAATAGAATAATTGGTACCTACGGCACCGCAAGAGACATCACAGACCGTAAAGAAGCTGAAGAATTTATTAACTTTCAAGCTTACCATGATCTATTAACGCGCCTACCAAATCGCGCCCTTTTTAAAGACCGTCTCAATATTTCTTTAGCACAAGCTAAGCGCAATAAAAACGGTGTCGCAGTCATGTTTCTGGACCTTGATCGCTTTAAAATTGTGAACGATACGCTTGGCCATGCTATGGGTGATAGACTCTTACAATCTGTCGCACTTCGTTTAGAAAACTGTGTACGTAAATGCGACACTTTATCAAGATTTGGTGGTGATGAATTTACCTTATTACTACCCTCTATTTCTTCAGCTGAAGATGCACGTACTATTGCCAAGAAAGTTATTTCAACCTTAAAAGAACCTTTCATGCTTGGCGAACACGAAGTCTTTGTTGGTGTAAGTATCGGTATCTCCATTTACCCCGACGCGGGTTGTACAGTTGACGAACTAATACAAAACGCTGATGTCGCGATGTATCATGTGAAAAGTCGTGGTAAAGATGGCTACCAATTCTTCAGCGATACCATGGCTGTTAATACCTCCAACCGGCTAAGCATGGAAAGAGATTTACGCAATGCTCTAGACAAAGACGAGTTCAGAGTTTTTTACCAACCTCAGGTTAACGCAGCTTCTGGAAAAGTCGTTGGGGTGGAAGCGCTCGTCCGCTGGCAACACCCTGAACGCGGCCTAATTTACCCCGGTGAGTTTATCCCCCTGGCTGAAGAAACAAGACTTATGCCAGACATTAACGACTGGGTTTTGATGACAGCATGCAAAGAAGTCAAAGGTTGGATTGATAATGGCCATAGCGATATCCGCTTATCAGTGAATTTCTCACCTTTACAAGTGGAGCACCCTAAATTTGTTCATCGCTTATTGGCCCGCTTGCGCCAAGCTAATTTTCCAGCTAAAAACCTGGAAATTGAGCTAACTGAAAACGTCATCATGAATGATCTTGAGCATATGGTTCAGAAGCTAAATTTATTAGCCGAACACGGTTTAAAGATCGCAATAGATGATTTTGGTACAGGTTATTCATCTTTAAATTATCTTCGAAAATTGCCCATTCACACTTTAAAGGTTGACCAATCATTTATTCATGATATTAAAGATTCACAAGACGAAGCGTGTATTGTAAACGCCATTGTATCCATGGCACACGGTCTAAAACTGAATATCATTGCTGAGGGAGTTGAAACCAAAGCACAATTAGACTATTTAAAAGAACTTGGCTGTCATGAAATACAAGGTTTCTATTTTGGTAGAGCCGAGCCTGGGCATAACGCATTAGCACTCATCAACCAAGGCACCAACCATTTAATGGCTTGCTAATATTTAAATAACCATTAAAGCTAACCCAAGGAAGGGTTCATACCTCATTGACAATTCTTCCCGTTCAATACATCCTATCTCTTCGCTCAGAACATCGCTCTCGCTTCATTCCCCTAGACACTATTTAAGACTCTTTTATATGCTTGATAAATACAAACTAGTTGGTCATTCATACGATTTCCTAAGCAAACTATATAGTGGCAATGCCATTATCAATTGTAAGCTTTCAATGCTTAATGAACGTACGATAGGACGCGACTCAAAAGTACTTTTTGCAGGCGCGGGACAAGGCCGCGACGTACTGAGAGCTGCCGAACTCGGTGCAAACGTCACCATGGTCGACATTTCACCTACCATGATTAAAAAATTCAATCAGCTTCGAGCAGCCCACCCAGAAAACAAACAACTAAAAATACAAACTGTTTTAGGTGATATTCTCAAACAAGAAGACTTTGGTACATATGATATGGTGGTATCTAATTTCTTTTTAAATGTTTTTGATGAAGACAAAATGAACACCCTACTAACCCATTTGTTAAAACTCTGTCGTCAAAGTGGACACATCGTGATTGGTGATTTTTGCCCTCCTAAAGGAAGCTTCCTGCAAAAAACAGTACAACAAGTATATTGGTACTCTGCCGCCACTGCTTTTTTTGCAATTGCTGGCAATGCAATCCATACAATTTATGACTACCGTACAATACTTAAGAACAAAGGGTTAGAAGTCAAAGACGAAATATTTTTTCCTTTTTTAGGGCAAAATTTCTACCATTCAATCATAGCCAAGAAGACATAAACACCACCTCAAAAACCGACAATATCGAAAGCCATCATCCCCACAATGACCGAGCTTTGAACATCAAATATTTTTTTGCAATCAATAGCTTAAGCCATGTTAAAATGGCCTAAGCTTATCCAGTTATTCTATTTCAACAAGGACGCATTACATGAACATCGATTTAAGCAGCATGCCAACATCCATTGATATGATTCATCTGATACTCACATCATTTACCCTAATTTTACTTATTCTGCTTATAAAGAGACCAAAGCAAGCTGCGAGTGCGCCAACAGAAACAGCAACCTCTGCCTCTAACATTGAAAAAGCACCTACAATAGAAAAAACGATAGTAGAACAACCTCCCCATTTGAAAGAAGCTAGCCCAGATGCAGCCTTACAATTACTCACTTTACTTCAGCAAGATGCCCGCTTTATTGATTTTGTAAAAGAAGACCTCAGCACTTATTCTGATGCCGATATTGGTGCTGCCGCACGTGTTGTCCATGAAGGCAGTAAAAAAACACTCGATACTTATTTCACGTTTGAAGCTGTTCGAAGTGAAGAGGAAGAAACACGCATTAGCTTACCGGCAGGCTTCAATGCTTCCGAAGTAAGATTAACCGGAAATGTAATCGGCGTGGCACCTTTTAATGGTACTTTAATCCATAAAGGTTGGAAGGTAAGTAAAACCAAATTACCAAAAATCGCCAAAGAACATGACACGTCTATTATTGCACCGGCTGAGGTCGAACTATGAGTAATGAAATAAGGGCTCGCTACTCCGTCGGTATTGATCTTGGCACTACACATTGTGTTTTATCTTATCTTGATCAAATTAAAGCAGCAGAAGATACCAGCACCGACGTAGAGGTTTCTGTCTTACCGATTCCACAACTTACTCAACCTGGCGTAGTGGACGAAAAAAATCAATTACCATCTTTCATCTACCGTGCACATGAATCAGAGCTAAATCCGAGTGAGCTAACTTTACCTTGGCATACAGAATCTAAAGCATTAACAGGTACTATCGCCAGACAGCTAGGCAGTAAAACCCCCATTCGACTAGTCTCAAGTGCTAAAAGCTGGTTATGCCATGGTGGAATTGATCGCCACGAAGCATTCCTCCCAATGGGTAGCCCTGAAGAAGTCACTAAGATTTCACCCTTAAACGCAACGATCGAATATTTAAACCACTTACGCCAAGCATGGGATCATAAGTTTCCAGATAACGAATTATCTGAACAAAATGTAACCATTACGATTCCAGCCTCTTTTGACCCTGCAGCGCGTGAATTAACCGCAGAAGCCGCCAATCAACTCAATTTAAAGCACTTAACCTTACTTGAAGAACCTCAAGCAGCCGTTTATAACTGGATCAAAGCCTGTGGTGATGATTGGCGAGACCAAGTCACACTCGGCGATATTATACTTGTCGTAGATATTGGTGGAGGAACCTGCGACTTATCGCTAATCGCCGTTAGTCAAGATGAAGGCAATCTTATCTTGAATCGTGTCGCAGTAGGTGATCATATACTGTTGGGTGGTGACAACATGGACCTGGCACTTGCATACCGTGTTAAAGCTAAACTTGCAGCTGAAGGCAAAGAACTGCAACCCTGGCAAATTCAAGCAATTGTTCAGGCCTGCAGAGATGCTAAAGAACAACTTTTGCTTGAGAATGATATAAACGAAGTAGCCATAGCCATCCCTAACCGTGGATCAAAATTATTAGGCAGTACATTACGAACATCTCTAACGCGCGATGAGGTGAATGAAACCTTAGTAGAAGGATTCTTTCCACATGTAAATATTGATGAACACCCCATCACTACACGCCGTTCAGCCTTAAGTCAAAAAGGTTTACCTTATGCACAAGACCCTGCTGTGTCTCGCCATTTAGCGGCATTTTTAAGTAAACAAGTAGATGCAGCAAACGATGTTCTAGGTAGTACGACTATTAATAGCGCCAGAACACAAGATGAAACAGGATCATTTATAAAACCCTCTGCGATTTTATTCAATGGCGGCGTTTTAAAGTCTCCTGTTCTAGCAGATAGAATGCTCTCCATAATTAACCAATGGTTAGAAGATACCAATACAAGCAAAGCCCGCTTACTCAGTGACTCTGACCTTGATTTAGGTGTCGCAATTGGCGCTAGTTACTTTGGCCACATCAAGCAAGGCAAAGCGGTTCGTATTCGAGGCGGGCTTGCGAGTACATACTATGTAGGTATCGAAAGCGCTATGCCTGCGATTCCAGGTATGGAGCCACCTATCGAAGCACTCTGTATTGCGCCTTTCGGGATGGAAGAAGGAGCCGAAGCAAAAGCAAGTGAAACTGAGTTTGGACTTGTCGTCGGTGAACCCGTGCATTTTCGTTTCTTCGGTTCTAATACGCGCCGGCATGATGAAGCAGGAATACAGCTTGACCATTGGCAAGACGATGAACTATATGAACTGCCTGAATTGCAAGTCACACTTCCGTCAGAAGGCCGCCGAGCCGGAGAAGTCGTCCCAGTGCATCTTGTTGCCAAAGTAAGCGAAATAGGCACGCTTAAACTCGAAGCGATTGCTGCAAACAGCACAGACAATCGTGAAGAAGCCGAAAGATGGCAAATTGAGCTAGATGTACGAGATTAGTACTTACGAAAGAGGTATTTGGAATTCGTTCTCAGCATTCAGCTGAGAACATTAATACTATAAATTAAAACTATTTATAAAAGCGCTTCTAATGCTTCAATTACTTTATCACCAAATTCAGTGGTACTCAGTAATTGAATATCTGTGCCAGTCGCTGTTAAGTCGCTGGTTGAAAAACCTGCTTCAAATACGCTTTGCATGGCAGTCCACACAGCTTTAGCCTCGGTATCCATGTTAAAACTCATATCTAACATTAACGCAACCGATCCAATCATAGAATAAGGATTGGCAATATTTTTTCCTGCAATATCTGGTGCCGACCCATGAGATGGCTCGTAATAGGCTTTTTCTGGCCCCATACAAGCTGAAGGCATTAAACCTAATGAGCCTAATAGCCCACCGCCTTGATCGCTTAGAATGTCACCAAACATATTTTCCATCACCATCACATCAAACTGACCTGGGTTTAGACACAGATAAGTGGCTGCGGCATCAACAAGCATGTGCACAACAGTGACTTCAGGATAATCTTTTGCGACTTCGTCTAATACTTCATTCCATAATACAGAAGAGACCAGTACGTTACTTTTATGAATATTGTGAAGTATTTTCTTACGCTTCATTGACTCTTTGAAAGCTACGATCACAATCTGGCGAATCTGATCTTCATCATATTCTAGCGTTTCTTTCACATAGCGTTTTCCGTCTTCTGTCACGCCACGCTCTTTCCCGCCAAAATAAAGACCACCAATTAATTCTCTAATTAATAGAATATCAATGCCTTCACCCACTATTTCAGCTTTTAAAGGCGAAAAATGAGCCATGCCTTTAGGTAGTGAAATAGGCCTAAAGTTCGCATAGGTATTTAAGTGGCGGCGTAATGGCAACAGTGCACCACGCTCTGGACGCTCTTCAACCGGTATTTTTTCTGACTCTTCATGACTCAAGCCAATCGGGCCTTTCAACACCGCATCAGCTGAAGCACAAATAGCTTTCGTTGCTTCAGGAAATGACTTTCCTGTTGAAAAGTAGGCACTTGCGCCAAATTCAGCTTCAACACAGTCAAACTTTACATCTCTTTTCTGTTCTATCAACTTTAATACACGTAGCGCTTGTTCTGTTATTTCTGGGCCAATGCCGTCACCGGCCAAAATGGCAATTGTATGGGTTTGAGTCATTTTAGTGTCCTGATAATTTTATGCGCCAGTATTGTAATGAGTACGCCCCCTATCTGGCAACTTTGAGTATTAAATTCAGACAAAAACATATCGAAACCATTATTAAGTTGACGGATGCGCCACCTTTCGGTAATTTTCACTCTCCCATGACGCATAAAAAGCAGTAAATTGGCATTTTTTCCATCCTTAGCGATAATTTCTTGCTGTTTTAGTTATAATTTCCTGTAGCTCATGCATACCATTATAATTTGATTAGAAAATTGAGGCCCATTGGCAATGTCGTACGAAAATATCCTTTATGAAGTAAAAGGGCCGCTTGGACTAATTACCCTAAACCGACCAACTAAACATAATGCCGTGTCGCTTGCGACACTGGACGATTTACATGCGGCGCTTAATCAAGCAGAAGCGGACCCTGCGGTTCGCGTAATCGGACTTACAGGCGCAGGCTCTAAGGCTTTTGCATCAGGGTCTGACTTAAAAGAAGTCGAGCACCGAGACATTAGAAAAGCACTAGAACCTATCGTTCAAGGTCTTGCTGAGCGCTTAGAACGCTCGTCTCTTCCCTCAATTGCTGCAATTAATGGCATTTGCATGGGCGGCGGACTAGAATTGGCACTTGGCTGCGATATCCGTATCGGAACCAAAAATTCTAAATATGCGACGCCAGAAGGCAAGCTAGGTATTATTCCAGGCGGTGGTGCTACCCAACGTTTACCTAGAATTGTAGGAAAAGCTTGGGGTATGGAAATGCTATTAATGGGCGAAACCATCGATGCAGACCGCGCTTATCAAATCGGCTTAATCACGCGATTAGTCGAGTCTGAAGATTTGATTCCTACGCTAACGCAGATGGCCTCCCATATTGCCAGCTTCGCACCATTGGTCCCCCACTTCATGAAATCGATGGTGAACTACGGTCTTGAATCTAGCCAACATTCTGGTCTAGCATTAGAGAAATTTGCGCAAGCAGCCCTGATTGAAACAGCAGATAAAAAAGAAGGCTTACGTGCATTCCTAGAAAAACGCACACCAGTTTGGACTGGAAAGTAGCCCTTCTTACTTTATTTTCTTAAGTTCCTGCTTTCTCAAATTTATAAAAAGGCCGTCACCCTCGGTAACGGCCTTTTTTTGTTGTCTATAAGAGTTTCTCGTATTGTTATAACACTAACCTCAATAAATGAGTTTTTCACTCCCATTAAGATGGTTTATGTTAAAGTAGATTAAAATAATAATTACTCACTAGGTTCTTTCATGGCAAAAAGTACGCACTTATTATTAATTCTGCTACTTTCTTCATGCGCTAGCTTTGACAAAACCAACATACAGCCAGGCCATAGGGTCATCGGATTAGGTTTTTCGTTCACAGTCCCCACTCAAAAGTCTTGGTTTGCCGTTGAATACGGCACCAGTCACCGCATTAAACTAAGCCAGCTGAATCATCAAGACAGTTATTCCATCTTGGTATCAATAAATCGTGGCCCCTATCAGGGAATGTATCAAAGCCCAGAAGCACACCTTCAAGCTATTCAGTACCACAAACAAAGAAAATTCAGACAGGCTGGTTTGATTCAACACAACCATAAAGAGTGGACTGACTCTCAATATGGAAAGTTGTGTGTCAGGTATACTTCTTCTAGCGAAGATTGGAGAGGTAGAAATAATGCCGGCCCAGCCATCGTTGACTTAGTAGGTTTAAGTTGCCCACACCCAGAATTACATAACACACTTATTACTATTGACCTTTCTAGAAGAGCAGATACTGACGCGGAAAAAATTGATTTAACTGCTTATGCAGATGAATTATTTTCTTCAGTTGAATACATTAGCGCCGATTAAGTAAAGGGTTGCTGCCCCGAGTCATAATCGATAAAAAATTGGATTATGTCCCGTCCATTTTTTAAACGCATTGTAAAAATTTGCCGCATCAGAGTACCCAAGCTCTTCGGCCAAGTCTTCATTTGATAAGTTTTTATGCTGAATTAAATTAATAGCCAGTTGGCACCGAACTTTATCCATCAATGCACTAAAACTAGTCCCCATTTTTTTAAGTTTTCGCCGCAGAGTACGACTGCTCATCCCTAAAGCATGTGAAACCATATCAGGGTCTGGAAAGTCTCCTGAAGACCCCTTTAAAATACAGTCGATATCATCAACCAAGCCCTGTTCTTTATTGAGCTCTTCCAACAGGCATTTAAGATTTCTCTCTGCTTCTGAAGGTGAGTCAGATTTATTTATAACAGGCGTTAGCAGTGTTTCCATTCCGATAACCCATTCATTAAACTTACACTCATCTTCAATCTCACAATCAAATAATGCCTGATAGTACGATTTTTCCTTATCACTCAATAATGCTGAAAATCGAATTGTTTGAATACTTAATTTTTGACCCGATAACTCTTTACTCAAAGTCACCATACCGGTAAAAGTTAACTCAAATAAAAACCGTAATACCTGCGGATTTAATCTAGAAACATCAATCAGTCGATTGGTAAATGTTTTTTCATCGGCAATATTAACAATATCGGTAAAACTACCAATCAGATCATAATAAGCTTGGGTAATCTCCATCGCTTCACCCAGAGTTTCTGCATTTCTAACGCAAGCCCCAATAACACCTAAATCTTGTAAGCGGTAAAAGTGCGCAATATCACACCCCAAACCTAGCCTATAAAACTCATTAATAACGCGATTCAAACCACCCAAAGCTTGGTGAGAATTTATAAAGGGGAGGTTAAGGTCACTCTGCTTTAATGCCAGCTCAGACATTTGCTTCTGACACCAGTCAACATACCCCCTCCCAGCTAAGTATTCAAAGATAATTCGTAACTCAAAACTAGGGTACTTCTGATCCCCAAAGCTAGCTATTTGATTTAGTACGATGTTTTTTTTATTCATAGAAAGTGGATTATTCATACTGCTTCATTAACTTTTATTTGAGTTGTTTTTTCTTATACTTAGATTGCTCTGATTATTAGTACAGGTCAATATCCATTCGACCTAAAGATAACCCCACACGATAAAAACTGGACATCCGTGTCCGCTAAACTCTTGACCTACCTATAAACTGATGACTAATTCACAGTAAAGTATCGACTTGTTCCAGTATAAGAAGAAATTTGTCCCGTCCACCCGTTCTTTTTATCTCCCAAATGCTTAAGACGGTAATAACCACTGGCTACATCAGAAGGTATATCCCACGTTAAGATGGCATGAGAGGTTCCCCAGACACTATCGATACGCTTCCATTCATATTTAGTTGACCAATCATTATCTGTCGCGACCACATTCCACCGACCATTTTTCCAATATTCAACTTCCATGAAAGTGCCTTGGGTACGCAAATTATTTTTAGGATGACCCGACCAGAATTTCACGACAACTTGATTTCCTTTAACGTAACTAGCATGAGCATTTTGCACAAGATCACCAATACTTCTAAATATTGGCGGCGCATCCCAAACAACGCCAGTTTGAAAATTGATTGTCTCACCAGCCAGATCTCTGGGCATTGGTTCAATATTAGGAAAAGGAATAGGATTCAGGTTTGAAGTTGGGCTTGTTCCCTCGGGCAACATATCACTTGCTAGTTGATAAAAAGCCTGCTGATATGCCGCTAATGTCCATGGACCAAAGTGAGTTGACCCCCCTTCATATTGTTGAGTATCGTATTCTTCTTTCGTTGTAACATAGCCAGAGTAAGCATTGGATAAACCCGCCACAACGGAATACGAAACAGTACCTCCCAACACATTTTCTACTGTAGACATCAATCTACGACCCGACATAATTGTATACTCGGCAGGTACAGCTAAAATGACTAATTGACCAATTTTCTGAATTGAAATAGGTAATACTTCAGGGGACCATGGATAAGGCGACGCTTTACCTTGCGCAACTAAAATAGATTTATTGCCATGACAGTCTCTATCAGCCTGCGTGATAGGTGCAACCAAACCACCCGTAATAAATTGCAAAAATGGATTAGTTGATACGTCGCCTTCATTAAACAGGCTTGGCCCACGACCGTCTTCAGTACCCGCAGCGAAAGCTTCACCTAAAGCAGCAACACATGTTTGTCTAACAGAGTCTTTCGTGAAATCTGCTGATACAGTCACGTTAGAAAAATCAACAAAACGGTGCTGATATTGAACCCCACCCGTCAGCTGTTCAGACGCATTATCATACAGTGAAACAGCTCTTTCATATTGTCGTTGACCAATAATACGTACATTTTCAAAACGATCTGAAGTTGGTCCACGCCCTTCGCTATCAGGGTTAACATTCGGCGACATATCACCCGCATTGCTAATCGCGAATGCAGCAACAAAATCATTTGTATTATTGTATGTTGAACCTTTTAACTTTCGTTCAAACAGATATGAGGCGTAACCTTTATTATCACTACTTTGCAACGTTAAATCTTTACCCATCGCGTTTGGGTGTGTCGCAAACCAAGAAATCATTCCAATCTCATCATTACCGGCAGTCATAAACTTCAACACGGTCATTTCTTTTTGAATATCTGATTGATATGAATCTCGCTCTGCAATGGGATTATTATCATAAGCGGGTTTAGAACGATTATAACTAGCGTTAGAAAGGTCGCCTTTATTTATAAGAATATAGCCTGGCTTTAAGTTGTTATGTGCTTTTTCAATTGCTGAAATTATGCCGTTCACCTGCGCATCATAAGCTTGTTGAATGAAACCCAGAACCGTTATGTCATACAAACCATAATGCGACTGCCCTCCTGCTGCGGCATGTGTATGCGTTGCACTCAAAACAACATTACGAACATTGTAGGTGTCGCCAAATTTATCCTGCAATCCTTTAATTACACCTTGAGATACTGACTGAAATAAAGCCCCCGCATCAACACTTACAAATACAGTTCTATCACTTGTATTTGGATCAGCAATAATAAAAGCTCTAGCCCATTGCCGCGTATGAATGCCAGATGTTTTCTGATCAAGATTAGCATACCCCATCATTCCTACTTCTGCCGACGGCCCCGTAACATCATGAATACCTTGACCAATTAAATAGTTATCTTCATAAGCAAATCCAATTGATGGTAATAGTAATAAAATGCCAAGCATGAGTCGCTTGGCCGAACTGTATGTTGTCTTCATTTAGGAAACCTCATCATTATTTTTATTGGGTCTGGAGCTTCTGACAAATACGGCAAACAGATAACCCTATTGCAACTTTACGCCTGTAAAAATAAGTCTGTCTTGTTCGTTGTGGCCACACGAAACATAAATAACAATTCAATTGAAAGAGTTCATTTCTGGTAGAATGCTTTCACACGCTCAGGAAAAAGACTATGCAACTACATTTAGGTTCGTTAACACCCAAAAGTTTTTTAGAAGAATACTGGCAAAAAAAGCCACTTATCATTCGCCAAGGCTTTACAAATTTCCAAGATTTTCTCTCAGCAGAAGAATTAGCTGGTCTAGCTATGGAAGATGCCGTTGAGTCTCGCATCATTTCCAAAAAGAACACTAAATGGCAAGCCGACTTTGGGCCATTTGAGTCGTACGATCATCTAGGAAAATCTGATTGGTCGCTCGTCATACAAGCATTAAACCATTGGGTACCTGAAGTCAGTGAATTAATTGAAGTTTTTGATTTCATTCCTCGCTGGCGCTTTGACGATGTCATGACCAGCTTTGCAACGCCCGGAGGCAGTGTCGGCCCCCATATAGACACGTATGACACGTTTATATGCCAAGGTTCAGGTACGCGCCATTGGCGTGTTGGTGATCGCGGAGCCCACAAGCAGTTTACTGCTCACCCGGCCCTACGTCACACAGAAGCTTTTGAACCAATCATTGATGAAGCGCTAAATGCCGGTGACATTTTATATATTCCACCGGGTTTCCCACATGAAGGTATTAGTCTCGATAATTCTATGAGTTTTTCTGTCGGCTATCGAAGCGATTCTGCGCGTGATATTCATACTTCATTTTCTGACTTCCTGATAGAAAAGGATATTGGCAAACAACAAATTGAAGACCCTGAACGCGCGGTTTGCTTAAATAGCGGCGTAATAGACGCGCAAGATTTCACGCGCATAAAAAATCAATTATTAAACACACTTGATGATCAATTGATTAGCCAATTTTCAGGTTGTTATTTAACGCAATCAAAGTGTGATTTGGACCTACCTGAAGAAGAACAGGATTACGACGGTAATGATTTTCTTGATTTTATCGAGCAACAGCCCTTACTACGACTAGGCGGCTTGCGCTGTTTATATTTTGAGCACTCATACAAGCAAGGCATCGTTTATATAAACGGTGAAGAAATTATATTACACAAATCATTCGCCGCGGTGATTCCATTGCTTTGCAATGAGCAGACTCTAAATCACAAACATCTAACCCCATGGCTTAATAACGCGCAGTTTATTCAACAGATCACGGAGTGGTTGAAAAAAGGCTATTGGTATTTTCAAGCTGACTAGTCTGTTAGGGAAATAGAATGAAGAATTTATATGAACAAGCACAGTCATGTTTCCTAATGGCTGACCCCGACGAAAAACTAACCAAAACCCTCGATTGGGTCAGTGATTGGGAATCTGAGCGCCTAGAATGGAAGGAAGGCGGCCCTGTCATATATTTAGAACAACCTGGCCGCTTAAATAAGCCAGAAATTGTCGCACAACGTGACCTCCCAAGAAGACGCTTGGGCAGCGTGGAAGGAAAAGCTTCCATGATTCACGCACTCGCTCATATCGAACTCACAGCTGTAAACCTATCTTTAGACGCAGTGTACCGATATAGAGACATGCCAAAAGAGTATTATAATGATTGGATACTCGCAGCCCGTGAAGAAGCCACACATTTTTTCGCTCTGCGAGAACAGCTTCAATCTTTAGGTTTTGAATACGGAGATTTCCCTGCGCACGAAGAGTTATGGCAAATGGCCATTAACACCGAGCACGATTTAATGCACCGCATGGGCGTAACGCACAGGATATTTGAAGCACGAGCGCTTGATGTCGTCCCACTTACCATCAAGAAATTCGAAAATGTCGGCGACAAAGACATGATTAAAGTCTTAAACATGATAGCTAATGATGAAATAGGCCATGTGAGCGCTGCCACACGATGGTTTCGCTATCGATGTCAACAAAACCAGCTTGACCCAGACACTACTTTTTTACAGCTTATAAAAGAGTATGTGAAGGCCCCGCTCAAAAAACCGATTAATGTAGACTTAAGACGAAAATCCGGTTTTAGCGAATATGAAATAGAGCGATTGTTAGCGGCTGATTATTAAAACGATAACAAGTAATGCATAAGTTGCGCGACCGCAACATACTGGGTTAATATACAGCACTAAACGATTTAATATTATATTTAATAACCGTTATTTTCTAATAACTGTTTTTCTAATAACTAAGGATACGTTATGGCTGTTATAGCGATGTGGAAATGCGATAGGGATGGATCTATGTTCGAGAACAAAAAAGACGCCGATGCTCACGATAAAATGCTTGAACTAGGCGAGCAGTTTACTAATCTGCTTGAAAGCCAAATTAAAGGCATCGATGAAGCGCAAGCGGAATCATTTGGTTTATTGCTCGCAAAGCATAAAGATTTAATTGTTTTAGCTTGCAAAGGTAGACCAGGAGCGCTTGAAGAGATCACTAACCCAACTAAAGTGACACCTATTTCAGACGCTGTTAGCGTTTAGAGTTTCAAGCTGATTTGTGAACGCAGGATATCTGTATATATCAGCTTTTTCTGGCTCGAACCGAAATTTCTTTTCTTATAATAGTTGCCAAACAAAATAAAGCAGACTATTAGTTATAAAGAGCATTCGAGGAGTCGTAAAGGATATGGCTAGCACTCACATAACATACCCTCACATAGAAGCACCGCCCTTAAAGTTACAACTCAGAGAGCTTTTATCCGGTGCCTATTTGCATGATCTTACGAAATGGAAATCAATCCCTTTACCCCATAAAATCAATCCAAAAACAATTTTAATAATTCCAGGGTTTGGTGGCGGGGACTTGTCTATCTTTCCCTTAAAATTATTTCTCCGAACTCAAGGCCATCACTCTTACAGCTGGGGGTTAGGCATCAACCACAGCCAAATTGAGAAACTTATTGGCCCACTGCTAAGCCGTATTAAACACCTCAGTGATAAACATGGTGAACCAATATCGCTAGTTGGCTGGAGTCTTGGTGGAATCTTCGCCCGCGAATTAGCACGCAATCACCCCAAATATATTACCAATGTTGTCACCATGGGTTCTCCCGTCATTGTTGGGCCTAGAATTACGGCTTTAAAAAAACTATCTGGTCTATTTGGCTGGGATATAGAACAAATAGAGCAAGATATGGTTCAGCGCTTCGACACGCCAATTGAGCGTCCGATAAGCGCTATTTTTTCAAAGTTAGACGGTATTGTTTCCTGGCAAGCATGTATTGATCATTGGTCGCCAGATGTACAACACCATGAAGTATCTACGTCACATATGGGCATGGGCTATAGCAAGGAAGTATACAAAGTCATTAGCCATTTGATGGCTCAATAAACTCACCATACCTTCAATTTAATTCTTGAGGTACACGCGCAATCTTGCACTATTTTTTTGTGCCTGATCAGGTACTTTTTTAAAAAAATCATGCATTAAACTTGGCCTAATATTAACACTGTTTATTATTCCAGAACAACTTGAGCAGATGCTGGGTACGCCGTACAAGGGTAAATACTCTTTCCCAGTTGATTCCCCGAAACCTGTCCTGAAACCAAATTTGTTCTACAAGTACCACACATACCTGACCGGCAACCATGCTCTAAATAAATACCCTGCACTTCTGCCGCTTCGAGCAATGTTTTATCACAATCTTTCGCCTCAATGACAAAGCTAATATTTCTAGATTTTAAAAACACAGTCACATCTTCATCGAATTTTTTTGTTTGCTCAACACCGCTATCAATACGAACAAAATGCTCTACTTCCAGCTTGTTCATGTCGTATTCAAGAGACTCAAGGTATTCTAGAACAGCATTTTTAAACGGCTCAGGTCCACAAAGATAAATGTCTCTATTTTTAAGATCAGGGTAGGCTTCCAGTAACTGGTTTGGCAGATAAGGAGTGCCCGTTTCTGTATGGCGCGAGTAACTAATATCAACACCTTCGCCGCTTTGAATTTGATCGAGCTGTTTTTTGAAAATAGTTTCATTAGGTGTTCGAGAGCGATAATAAAATGCAACATCTGGTCGGTTAGATTTGTTATCTAGCGCTTTTAAAATCGAAAAACAAGGAGTGATACCTGCGCCCGCACAAATAAAGAGTAGCTTTTTTTGATCACGATAAACAAACCGACCACGAGGCGATGAAATATTGAGTATCATGCCGACATTAGCATTTTCGTGCAGCCAGCTTGATACTTTGCCTTCAGGGTTTTGCTTAACAGTAATCGAGACCGTATCGCCATTGATTTCAGAAAGAGAATAGCACCGAGATACAGCTTCTCCCCCCTTATCTACATCAACACTCAACTCAATGTGTTGCCCTGGTAGCGGTTGTTTAAAATGCTGATTGGGCAATAATACAAAAGTTTTGGTATCTGGAGTTTCTTGCCTTATTTCAATGATCTTGGCTTTGCAGCCATAAGACCAAATAAAAGGATCCAGCCTTTCTGTCATGATATTCATCGTATTACTGGCAAAATACTCTAACCAATCACGTCCCAGTTTCTTTATTACCCACGGGTGAATAGCCGTACGAATATTATTTAACATGGGACGTCTCTTTCTCAAGGAATGATGTTTCTACTGGCAAAGATTCAGACTCTTTAAATGAATAGCGCCACAACACTTTCATGTAGCCACTTATAGCTTGCCACCAGTTCTTATTGGATTTGTAAGGTAAATTATATTGCTCACAGACTTGTTGAACTTCAATCGCTATATCGGGGTATCTATGAGCCGGTATATCTGGAAATAAGTGATGTTCAACCTGATAATTTAAATGCCCCCACAAAATACTTTGCCAGCGAGTACCTTTAAAATTGACTGACGAATCAAGCTGAGAAACGTACCACTTCCCTTTATTTTTTAATGCGTCTTCAGGCTGTAGCGGTTCTGTTAAATGGGTTGCCTGAATCGTTAAGGCTATCCAGTAATTATTCATCACGTCAGCTAATAAGTTCGCTAGAAATACTTTAAAAAACCCATAGCCGGTTATGAGCGCTAACAGTGGAAATAGTAGGTATTCCTTAACAACAACACGCCAAACAGCACGGTTATGGCGCTTTTTCACATCATCACCTGAAAGCTTCTCTGTATTCTCGAATACGGCATACCCTTTGTTTCCTAACGGAAAACGGTTTTCCCTGAAGTCATCATTTAAGCCAAGATTTTGTGTGTTAAAGTTGTACAGCATTCGAGGATAAACAATAAACAAATAAATGGGCAGTTGGAAATAATGCCACTTGTTATGCGGGACCTTTGAGTTCGTTCGTAAAAAACCATGGTTCAGGTCTGGGTCCTTTTCATACACATTGGTATGAACATGATGGATGCCATTATGCTCCTGACGCCAAGCCGCTTCATCAATCGGCGCTTTCCAGCGGAACTTTCGGGAATGAAACTGAGGAATTTCTTCAAACGAGTCATACTGCCCATGTAATACATTATGCCCAATTTCTATCGCTTCAAGGTTTCGATGTAAGAATAAAAATGGCACGCCTAATAATGCCAATGGACCGGGTAAGCACCAGATAAGTGCTCGGCCAATGGCTTCAAAAACACGAGAATTACGACGTATTCCTTTTATATAACGAATGTCTTTTTGTCCAAGATCTTGACGGTACTTTTCTTTTATTTTTTCAAAAGCCTGATGAATATCATCATATTTTTGTTCGTTTGACTGTCCATTGTAAAGCATAATTTCTTCTTTCGATTGACTATATTGATCGCTATTTAAGGTTGCTCTAGTGCAATAACACCACTTTTATCCGGTGTTTTTTCATGTTGTATTTTGAGCTGTTCAATTAGCGCATCTTTTTCTTGCCACACAGCTTGTATCCAGTTTTTAAATTCAATTTTAAAGGTTTCATCTTGTGAGTAATCTTTTCCTCTGAGTGTGACCGGAACATTTACTTTTCTGACATCGACCACAATATTTTTAACTTTCCCACACAATAAGTCCCAGAACCCAGGCGTGCCATCCGGATAGTAAATAGTGATATCAAGCATGGTGTGCATTTGCTCGCCCATACTCCCTAATACAAATGCGGCCCCTCCATATTTGGGTTTTAGCAGGTTGGTATAGGGGGATTGCTGTTGGTCGCGTTTTGCATTAGTAAAGCGTGTGCCTTCCAGAAAATTTAAAACAGCCACCGGCGTTGTTTTAAATTTTTCACACGCCTTTCGGGTTGTTTCTAAATCCTTCCCTTTCATTTCTGGATGTTTTTTCAGATATTGCGGTGAATATCGCTTCATAAAGGGAAAGTCCAAAGCCCACCAGCATACGCCCAGAACAGGAACCCAGATAAGCTCTTGCTTCAGGAAAAACTTTAACATTGGGGTTTTTCCATTCATGACTTTTTGTACGACTGGAATATCTGTCCATGACTGATGATTACTATTCACAAAATACCAGTCATTCTGTTTGAGGTTTTCTGTTCCAGTAATGACCCAATTAATACGCTGTGTTAAAGACAGTACGAAACTATTCCCTGAAATCCAGACTCTGGCGATACCAATAAGTACTTGAGTCATCAGTTTTTGAATAAAACGAATAGGAATGACTATTTTAAAAAAGGCTCCAAATAAAAGAAAAGGAAACCAAAAAATTGTATTCGCAATCACTAATAAAGAGGCAAGAGTGCCACGAAACCAGAAAGGAAGAAAATTAAGCATTAAGAATCTCAGGAATAATATTTATAAACGGTAGGTATACCTAACGACGGCTATTTTACGGCCATACATTATATATTTCAATATTTCAGAGCACGTGCGTATTTATTTTTAGCGTTAGAACAATCAGAAACTATGTGAGATTTATATGGTTTTGAATAGAGGTCATGATCCGTAAGTTTGCCAATTCAATAGGCGACTCTTGACCTCAGTAAGCGGTTTTTTTAATTTGTGATGAATGTTGTTACTCATGCACTTTTAACATAGATACAACAACCTAATGTGTTCATCAATTTTAAATTCTTTTAAAAGAAATCAAGCAACACGCCCTAGTTCATAAAAATGACTTAGAGCGTATTGCCTGCTTAATTTCTACTTCAAGCAGACTATCAATTATTTGGTTATCCCTTCCATTTTTCTTGTCGCGACCTTTTTCTTTGCTTTTTTTCGCTCAGGCTCAATACCTACAGCCCCTTCAAGCGAGTCCAATGCATTGGTTGTATGCCTGATTAAGCTCTGGACGTTCGGCAGAGATTCACGACAGGCGGTAAATACAAAGGTAATTTTATCCGCATAGGTATAAAGCGTGATGTTCAGCGCCTGACCCTGCATCACGAATGATATGGGGTGTACACTAAACACTTCTGCTCCGTTGAGATACCGTGTTTCGCGCGGACCGGGGACGTTTGATATAACAACATTATACATAGGATGACTACTACGGTTTTCGACGCCCGTCATCTGCCCTAAGGCAAATGGTAAAGTCATTAATGCGCTATATGCTGTAATTTGTTCCGCATTCATACCTGACAGCAGTGCTTTACTCGCAGACATTGATGTAATGACTTTATCAAAACGAGCTAGCGTATCGGCTTCCTCTGTCCCCAAAGAAGCGAGTACCATTCCAATGGCATTGCCGCCGCCTAAATCATCTTTTTGACGAAACGATACAGGAACCTGAGAAACCAACGATTTTTCTGGTAAGGCATCGCACTCCACAAGATAACTACGTAATGCTCCGCCACAAATAGCCATTACCACATCATTCAAGGTTCCCCCATGCTGCTTGCCAATTTTCAGTAATCGATTGGTACTTAATTCAACAGTACTAACACGACGTTGCGGCCCAACAGCCACATTCAGTATTGAGTTTGGCGCACTATAAGGGGCAACGAGGCCTGGGTATTTTTTACTGCGTGGCCCCAGAACACTTTTTAAGGTTGCACTAAAGACCCCTGCAACGGATTTAATCGGATCAGAGATTTGCATCAATAATGTTTGAGAATTGGGCAAAGCGTTGTGTGCACTACGTGTTCTTTGTGGCTGCGGCATAGCCCAAAAGGGTAAAAAATTGGATGTAATCTCAGGTTTTGTTTGTCCCATCCAATGAGCCATTAAACGCGAGCCTGCTACACCATCTATCAGTGCATGATGCATTTTGGTATATATGGCAAAACAATTATCTTCAAGACCTTCAATAACATGACACTCCCACATAGGCCTACTGTGATCTAGAGGTATACTATGAAGTCTTGATATTAATACGGCCAGCTCCCGTTCGCCGCCGGGTTGTGGGAGCGCAGAATGTCGCAAGTGGTAGTCGATATCGACTCTATCAACTTGCTCCCAAGTATACATAGGATTGGTGACTGAACGCTTAGCTAGTTTCAAATTATAAGGCGCTGCTGAGGGCTGAAATTTGCGAAAACCTTCTACCATATTTACGATAAAACTTTTATCTGTGCCTTTCGGTAATTTCATTCGAGCCAAAACGCCGATCTGACTAGGCGTTTTATCACTTTCAATCAGCAAAAAAAAGGCATCTCCTGGAGACAGCGCTTTATTCTTAATCATCATTCTTCCCTAAAGTCTAAAAAGCGTACAGTTTAGTGCATTCATACTTAGCTGTCTGCAATTGAGTATTAAGCAAAGATAGCTAAATGATGGTGAGCCCACCTTCACTCAATCTGAAGCAGTGAAACGACCCACCTTTGTAGTACGTCGTCATTGTAGCGTGGGTGCCAGGCAGCTATAACATCAAACTTATCAGGTGATTGCTCAAGTGTAATTTCAACCAAATCTAGCCCTTTAATCGCTCTAGAGGGTAAAAATGAAATTGAGTCAGTTGTTTCAAGATACATTGGTACAATGGAAAAACAAGGCGCTGACACAACGATATTTCGTTTTAAGCCAAACTGTTTAAACCAATCATCAATAGAGCCTTTGAAATTAGGACGTGAAGGTGATGCGATAATGCTTGGGTAGTTAGCCACCTCCTCTAAAGAAGGGGTTATTTGTGAAATTGATGCATTAGGTGAAGCTACACAAACATGATGCTCTTCAAACAATTTTACGATTGGGTAGCTTTCAGGAATATAGTCTGGAAACGCGATGGCCAAATTAACTTTACCGCTTTCCATTAACTCATGGAGCATATCAATTTCAAAATCTCTTACTATTAGTTTTAAGTTAGGTGATTGCAGCCTCAACTTAGAAATTAAAGCAGGTAAAACGACTTGCTGCGCATAATCAGTGGCGGCAATCACAAACGTACCGCTAATCGTTTTAGGGTCAAAGTTTGTAGGTGATAACAGCACTTCAAAGTCATTAAGTAGTTTATCTACCCCTACAGATAGTTCTTCTGCGAATGGCGTTGGAACAAAGCCATTGGTTTTTCTGAGAAACAACCTGTCATCAAAAACATCACGTAGCTTTTTTAAATGTTCGCTAACTGCTTGCTGAGTTAGGCCTAGCTGATTAGCTGCTTTGGAGGCATTTCTTTCACGCACTATCGCCTGAAACACTCTTAATTGCTTTATATCTAACCTGTTTAATTTACTCAAAATCCACCACCCACACCCTAGTTCACTTTACTTAAATCTAGCACATAACAATATTTTCTTGTATCACTAACAATAAATGTTTGTTTCAAATTGTTTAATCAATTATTTATTATTTCTCCATCAAATACAGCTCAATGAATGGAGATAAACATGAAAACAGTTATTTTAATCGGTGCATTAGGCAAGATGGGGCAGGCTGCATTAACAGGCTTAGGTAATCATAAAGTGATTACTGCGGGTCGATCTGGCGATGTGGACCATATTGTTGATATTACCAATGAACAATCAATCAAAGATTTATATAAAGAAGTGGGCCATTTTGATGCGGTCGTTAATACCGTCGGTTTTTGTGAATATGCTGACTTTACCGAAATGACAGAAGCGCAGTGGATGACGACTGTCATGAGTAAAATGATGGGCCAAATTAATCTGGTACGTATTGGTCAAGAGCATATTGCTGACGGCGGTTCATTCACATTGATCAGTGGTATTTTGAATATTAAACCCATCCCATTCGCTATTGCTGACGCCACAACCAGTGGTGCAATTGATACTTTTGTGAAATGTGTGGCCTTTGAAATGCCAAGGAATACACGTATCAATGTCGTTAACCCGACTGTTTTAGCTGAAGCGTGGGATGTTTACGGTGAAATGATGCCAGGGTTCCAGCCAGTACCCGGAAAACTTGTCGGCAAAGCTTTTGAACGCTCTGTTGATGGATTTATAACAGGTGAAGTTATTGTTGTTGATGCTTAATATTTATAAAGGAAAGCCTATACAATTAGGCTTTCCTTCAGATGACCTTAACCTTTAAAAGCACGCTACGCCGCGCTTAATCACTTTTATTCTATTCACCCCTTTATAAGTCCAAACCTGTCTAAAAAACAATCTACTTTTGCTTGAGATGACAATCGTAAATTCTATACTTAACAAGTAAAAGTTCAGCGTAGCATTTAACAAACACATTTATTACAGAAAAAGTATCTCCGGTCGCTGATCTTTCTACAAAAATCTATATTTGAAAGTGGTTACAAATTTCTAACATTATTAGAAAATGGAGAAACCATCATGAGTTATATCGATTGGAATATATCCGGCCCTGAGTTTTCAGCCTGCAACTGCAATTATGGCTGCCCATGTCAATTCAATGCCCCACCCACCTACGGAAACTGTGAAGCAGCTGTGTCTATGGAAATCAGAAAAGGCCAGTTTGGTGATACCGACCTATCAGGCCTTAAATGGGCTTGTACCTTCGCATGGCCAGGGCCGATACATGAAGGAAGTGGCCGCTGCCAGGCTTTCATTGATGAAAAGGCCAACAATGAACAACGAGAGGCTTTGCTTACCATCCTTTCTGGCCAAGAAACTGCGCCCGGAGGCACTATTTTTCAAGTATTCAGCGGTACAATCACTGAGATGCTTGAACCTCAATTTGTGCCAATTGAATTATCGATAGACATAGAAAACAGACAAGCAAAAACAATAATACCAGGTATTTTAGAGGCTGTTGGCGAGCCAATATTGAACCCTATGACTCAAGACCCTCACCGGGTCAGAGTCACACTCCCCAATGGTTTTGAATACACTGAGGCCGAATACGGCAGTGGTTCAATAAATGCCAAGGGGGATATCCCCGTCAAAACTAAAAGTAAGCATGCTCATTTCTGTGAATTGAATATGACTCAAGATGGCGTTATTCATTAGCTTATTTAGGCCGTAAACATGACACAAAATAAAGCCTTAGACTTACTCGAACAAGCCAGCATAAAGCCATGGCAGCTCGTGTTCGACAAGGAGCGCTGGTTAGTGGCGGTATCACTTTTCACCATCACTTTTTTTTGCTGGTTCTACTTATGGCAAATGTCTATCTCAATGAAATCCATATATTTGACTACAAACTTACCCCAAAAAATGTTCATGATTCATGATTGGACAATCACAGAATTTTGCTACATGCTTCTCATGTGGGTGGTCATGATGGCTGGCATGATGTTACCTAGTGCCGCCCCGATGATTCTCACTTATGCAAATATTGGTAAGAACCAAAAACAATACAGACATACATTGTCGTTTAGCATTGGCTATCTTATTACTTGGTCTTTATTCAGCCTTATCGCCACAACACTTCAATGGGTTCTAGACCAAACAGCACTGCTTTCCTCAACGATGGTCAACCAAAGCCCGGCACTTGGCGCAACCATTCTAATTTCCGCCGGTTTGTATCAGTTATCCCCCTTAAAAAATCGTTGCTTAGCTAAATGTAGAAGCCCTTTCCAATTCATCATGACGCAATTACGCCCCAACGCTAAAGGCGCGCTGATCATGGGGTTTAAACATGGAATTTTCTGTTTAGGGTGTTGTGGCTTTCTTATGGGCTTGCTTTTTATTGGGGGAGTCATGAACTTGATATGGATCGCACTAATTAGCTTTTTTGTTTTATTTGAAAAGCTATTGCCATACGGCGATAAATCAACCAAGTTCAGTGGAGGATTTTTAATCGCGGTAGGAAGCTCATACCTGTTATTTTTTTCGGTCAGTGGAATATAATCAATGTTAAAAATTTAACTCTAAGTATCATTTACTACCACGACAGAAAAGAAACTCTCTACTTATGATACACTTTTAACACGCAGCATTTAATGCATACCACTACAAACCTAGAGCGGTAAATACGATTGAATACGAGTAGAACGCCCGTACATTCCCCAATTAAAATCATCTACCTTATTTATGCATTACATATGTTCAGCGCGTTGAACGGGTTACTTACACCAGCATTTATCGTCACTGCATTTTTAACGGGCTGGCCTTCGCTCATCGCTTTAGTCATGAGTTATATCTGGCGAGCTGACGCATCAAATACTTATCTACATTCCCACTTTGATTGGCTTATTAGTACTTTTTGGTATGCTTTAATTTGGATCTTCATAGCGTGGCTATTGATTATCACGTTGGTTGGTATTGTGATAGGGGTTCCGTTGTTGCTAATCACAGGTCTTTGGGTACTCTATCGCCTCTGCAAAGGTTTCCTTGCTTTAAATAAACAGAGAGCTGTTGGCTAGCGGCTTCAGGATACAAGCCGCTGCAACTTTACACGTCTATTTTCGTACTTTTATTGCGTCTTCCAGTTTGATGCTACGGGCTATTTCTAGATAGGCACTAATTACTTCCAGTCTTTCATTTTACTTGTCGATACACTTTCTGCGGCCTCTACTTCTGAGCGAACCTGGTCAAATAATTCCTGACCGCCAAACTTAGATAATGGTTTCTTGTTTACATAAAATGTTGGTGTGCGACTCACTTTAAGTGCTTTGATATCTTTTTTCTCCTGCACCAAAATCTGATTAATTTCATCGCTAAACATTGCCTTTCGAGCAGCGTCTACATTCAGCCCCGCTTGTTCCGCAAAGCCCCATGCTTTATCTAACCGTGGATTTCCATGTATTGCCCATTCTGGTTGTCTATTTAGCAGAACTTCCAACACTGGCTCAAAAACACCTTGTAAACGTGCGGCCTCCAACATTCTTACAATTTCTTCCGAACCCTGATGAAACGTTGCATAACGCAATATCAAACGAACTTGACCTGGAAACTCACCTAAAATTTGCTTCACTACGGGATAAAAGGCGCGACATGCTTCACAGGATGGGTCAAAAAACTCAACAATGGTTACAGGCGCATTAACTTCTCCCAATACCGGCGAATAAGTACGCACGTAAGCGTTTCCCTCTAACATTATCTGAGTTTCACCTAACGACAAATCTTCATTCGTATTATCACTAGAGTTAACAAAGAAAAAGAGCGCAGATACAAGTGCCAAGATAGCGGCAATAGCAATTAATATTTTGTTTTGCATAGTTAAGTAAGCCTAAGAGTTTAAATACGATAATAAATTTTAGAACTGAATTATCTACTCTTAATAAAATGCTGTCTAATGCATGGATAAAATTTAAGCTTTAGATTTGAGATGATATTTTCATAATTGGTAGGATAAACACATAAGCCGAAACTACGATCGATCACACAGCCCCCACTACGTAATCAGCTTAGCTCTCTACAATATGTCTCTATAGATATGACTACCTGCTGCAAACGTTCACTTAACACCGCTATAGGTAAATTTGTGATATTTACGGAGCTATCCGACAATTGTTCCTCAATTTCTCCGATTGTTTCTGAGAACTGAAAGGCTCCAATATTTGCAGATACCCCCTTGAGGTTATGCGCTAAAGCTTTAGCCTGAGTAATTTCACCATTATCTAAAGCTTGACAAAGTTCCTCATCAATATGCTGATATTTGAGTACAAACTTTCGTAGCATTTTTTCAAATAATACCTGCTTACCATTACAAGTCTTAAGACCTGCCGCAACATTTAAACCGACAAACTTAGAGCTGTCTTGTAAAGGGGGTAAATCATTCACAACACTTTGTGCAGTAACTTTATGATTTGAAGAGCAGTAACGCGACAATGCAGAAAATAAGTCTTCTGGAATAAGTGGTTTTGATAGATACTCATTCATACCTATAGCTAAACCTTCCTCTATATTCTCTGTAGTTGCGCTGGCAGAAAGCGCTATGATCGGTATATGCTTCCATTTATCTTGTTGACGAATCTGTCTAGAGGCTTCCAAACCATTCATATTAGGCATTTGAATATCCATTAAAATCACATCAATTCCTTCTCCTGACTTGTCTTTATGCCTCAACAAATCGAGTGCAGCCTCTCCATCACCAACTACAAAAACCTTAGCTCCACAATTTGCTAATAAATCTACAATAATTTCTTGATTTAATTCGTTATCTTCTGCTAATAAAATACGTTGAGGGCCAATTTTCCGATATAACTCCGATGATAGTTTTTCAAGTGAGCCAGTTTTTACCCTCTCTCCAAACATGTCACTTTCTGTACTATTTAAACACTCGTAGAAGTTAGAAAAATACACAGGTTTTTTTAGGTTACGAATAGGGTAATTAATTAAATTTTCAGGTAACTGCTGAGAATCACTTAACAAAACAAACTTCAAAGTATCGAATTCCTCACCGAGCCGATTTTGTTGATACTGAACAAAATCGATGATATCTCCTGCTGTAAATGAATCATCAATTAACAATACGTCATCAGGTTCTGCCTCATAAGTTGTTAAGAGTGAATCAGTACTCATAATATCTACATCATAAGCCCTTAGTGTATTTTTAATCGCTTGACCTACTTTTTTATCTTGGCTGAATAACATAACTTTATGATCATATTCAGGCGGTGCTGAAGAGAGTCCTGAGGCAATACTCATAGGCAAAATAACACTGGCTTTTGTGCCGTTACCTTCTGTACTTAATAGCTCGAGGCTTCCTCCCATTAACTCACTTAATTGTTTAGAAATAACCAAACCTAAACCTGTTCCACCAAAGCGACGCGTGGTAGAAGCATCTGCTTGAGTAAATGGTTGGAATAGCTTATTAGAAATCGACTTCGGGATCCCCACTCCTGAATCCTCTACCAGAAATTGAAGCGTCACTAAATCTTGACTTCGCTCAAGTACACGAACGGATAAAATAACGTGGCCTCTTTGTGTAAACTTAATCGCGTTACTTAATAAATTCATCAATATCTGATTAAGGCGTAAATTATCGCCAGTCAGAAACACAGGTGTATTCGGATCGATATCAAAAATAAATTGAATGTCTTTATCTTGACTCTTGAGGCTCTCAAGCATTGCCAAATATGCGAGCATCTCATCTAATGAAAAATCCACCATCTCAACATGCATTTTTCCTGCTTCAACTTTTGAAAAATCTAGAATATCGTTAATAATACGCAACAAAAAATTTGCCGAACTATTAACTTTCTCAATATAATTTCGTTGTTTTCTTGGTAATTCATTTTGAAGACTCAGGTAAGACAAGTTAATAATGGCATTCATCGGTGTCCGAATTTCATGACTCATATTAGCTAAAAAAGCACTTTTAGATTCACTCGCCGCCGCTGCAAGATATGAAATGTCTTCTGCCTTTTCTTTCGCTAGTTTTAATTCCTGAGTTCGGCTTTTAACCAATTCTTTAGTCCTAGTATTCGCAGCACGCATTCCTAAAGAGTAATACATCACTCCAAAGCCTAGAAACAAGCAAAGTAAGACAAAACTAATTAATACCGATACCGAAGCTAGCCGAGCAACTTGCAAGCCTTCTTGCATAATACTTCGGGGAATTTGTACGCGAATTGCTAGCAGAGGCTCACCATTTATGCCTGCAATTAAACCATCTATCTCTAATGTGTGCTTATCAATCTCAACGATTTCAGTATCACCTAGATGTAAATGATTAACATGCTCGTACAGCTCGTCATTCGGACTTAGGTGGCTTAACGAACGCGCATCAAATTCCACTCGTGTCTGTGCCGACATTTTTTCTAATAAGGCGCCACTCAAAAAACGCCCCATCAGAATTGTTCCAGCAATGGGCCCCTCTCCCCGAGTAGTAATAACTGGTCTAGAAGCAATTAATATTGGCCCGGCACTTGAATCAACAATACCAGCAATAGTACTTGTCAAAGCATCGTGTTGAAGTAGGTGTTTATAAGCTGGCGCAGATTTTTTAGAAAACTCCTGAACATCTATCAACCCTCCCCGCGCAGTATCAAATACCCCCCCCCAAAGAAGCTCATCTTCACTATTGTAGATAAAAATAAGATTAATACCGCTGGCACTTTCCAGTGACTTCCAAACCAAGTTTGAATCGATGTAATCCTGACGATCTTTTGGGTCGCTCTCCTGAACGAAATTATAAGTGTCATCCCATATAGCCCAATCTCCTAATAATAGATCTATATGCTCAGTTTCTCGGTTAATTGCATCAATCACCCTTTGCAGCTCATTTTCTGCCTGCTCACGCTCAAGAAGAGTAAAACCAGGTAATATCACCCAACGCTGTAAGGCATGATTGACCGCCCCAAAAAACAAGGTGATAAAAGTAAGAATAAGAAACAGCCACCTAAATGACATCATTTTCATGGTAATTACCGATAAAAAGGTAGGTAGATAAAAGTAAGTTAAACCAGCTTTTTTAAATCTACTGTAATTTCTCTAAAGCGCGCACTTATATCGTTTGCTTCTTGTGTTACGTTCAATGCTTGTTCAAGGCCTGCTGAATAGGAGGTAAACAAATTATTTTCTTGCTCTTCAGACAAAGAAAGGTATTGAACCTCATCTTTCAAATGTGTAAATACATCTTCCATATCTGTCGACATACTTCGTATACAAGTACGGAGATTCTCTTCAGTAGAAATTAACTCAGAGCATGCATGCTGCACCATATCAACCACTCCTAAACTAGAAGTTAAATTGTTTGATATATCTAATTTTTCAACACAGGCGGATGCAATTTTCAGCAACAAAGGAATATGATCGATCATACGGCCAGCAATTCCTTCATCTTCCGGCATACTTTTAATCAGGACGCTGATATGCGCCTCATTAACTTGAGTTTGCTTTTGAAATTTAAAAAAACGTCCCTTTTTTTGAAACATAGTCAATACTTCTGACTCTATGGGTGAACACGGACCGCTATTCATCCTTGAGATGGGCTCTTGTTGACCACTCACTAGAACAGCTGCATTCAAATTGCCAATATTTTGCAGTGTTATCAGTACTAAATCAGCCAGCTCTTGATAGTTTTTTACACCAAAGACATCCACTGAAAACTGAAGAAGTACACCCAGCTCACCACTACCACTGGCGACTTCCATAAATGCTTTTGAAAGAGACTTCCGCCGATCATCAACCTGCTTACGTTGAGACTGCTGCTGAATTAATAACTCAATTTTTGCGAGCAATTCTTGAGGGTTACAGGGTTTAGAAATATAATCATAACCACCCGCAGCATAGCCAGCTAAACGCTCTTCATTGCCCGTCTTAGCAGAAATAAATATAACGGGACATTCAGGTAAAATATCATGTAGTCGGCGACAGGTTTCTAAACCATCCATACCTGGCATATCAACATCCAGCAGTACAAGATCAACTGGCATTTCCTCACAGTATTTTAAACTGGCTTCACCATTACTAAAACATTCAACTAGATAATCATCTTCAAGAATTCCCTGCATTAAATCTAAATTGATATCTTCGTCATCTACCACAAGAATTTTTTTAGTCGCCACGCTACTCATATGAAATCACCTTAGCTGTTATTAGTGAATAGTTGTTTCAATAAGGATAGTCTACAGATTTTAAATATTACAGCTTTAGCTCAGCAGAACACTAAATCACATAAACTGAGAGTTAGTGGATAGATAACAACCTTGAGTTTCAAACAAAAGGCTTTCTATTAAAAAACCTGACATACAGAATAGAAAACACTGCTTAATGCATGGATAAAATTTAAGCTTTAGATTTATAGTTTGGAAGGTTGAAAAACAATATTCGCTGACTTCATCAGGAACCAAAAAGATAAGAGCGGCAAAATAATCACTTGAAATAGAAAGACCCCGACATAGAGAAATGTCAGTTTTAATAAGTTGTCTATTTTTGTACCCATGTTATTAATAATAGCCATTAAAGCAGCTTTAAACTCACTCGACTTTTGCTTCAAAAACGCGGCGCTATTCTCAATCGTCCCCATAATGCCGTCCACTTTAGGCAGAGAATACTCTTGTAAGCTATCTAATTCCGCCGCATCCAGTGACAAAGCTATATTGGCTTGTGCGATTTGGCCTGCAAAATGATTTTCATAAAGGTATTCATTGGCGATTGAAGACACTGGCAGACAAAATCGAATCATCGCAATGAGTAGCAAGCCCCGCATAAGAAACGATTGCATCGCCATCATACGCTTACCTTCAAACCAGATAATAATCGATAGAATAAAGAGACAGACCGATAATAATTGTGGCGCTAAAGAAACACTAATCTCATACGCTAATTTCTGCACGCCGAGTGAAGTGATCGCAGTAACCAAAACAAGCGAAAGACGCTCTGTCATATCATTTATAGGGTCAACAATTTGCCCTATTGCAATAGACACACCCACTCCCGCAGGCTCTAATTGTAATTTTGACTCTTTAATAACTGATACTGAGGCATTAATTACCCTCGTAGTCGCGTAAGCGATACCTGCATTTGTAATCGCCTCATTGAAATAAGCGTCTGTTTTAGCATCTAAAATTGGAACTTTAATACCTGCGGAAAAGAAAAGAACAACCGCAATAAACACACCAAATAATGATTTAGCAATTTTTTGTTTTGTTATAGCTTCCACTTAAAGGCCTTTAATTTAACTGCTACGAACTTAGTATTACACGTAATACCAAGCCGTAGTCATAAAGCAGAGATTTTATCAAAATGAAGCTTAAATTAATGTATCAAGTACACAGTAAATACAAACTAAACTACTCCTCCCCCAGCATTCCCGACTTTAAATCTTCATCAACAGGATCATCACCTAGCCAGATACCAAACAGAGCTTCTTTAAATTCAAGACCTTTAATATTTATTCTCAACTCGTCATTTTTATAAACCAAAACACCTTCAGTGGGTTGATAAACAATATTGTAAGCGTCATTGTCTTCAATCTCTTCCTGAAACACGGCTATAAATTTATCTATCTGGTGCTTGATAGGCTTCACGTTGCCATCTGTTGACATCTCGAAGCCTTCACGCGTCGCATCGGCCATATTTTCACTATTAATTAAACCAGAGGTAATCTTCAAGCGAATCGCCATCGGCTCATTCGCTTTAACAAGCGCTTTAGCATCTGTATTTTTTTCATTTAGCTTTTCATTTAGGTATAAGCCGCCAAGGTAAACATCTACAAAAAGTTTAGTTCGTACCCCAACACCTTTTAAGGTCAGTTCAGCTTCACCAGTTTTCATATTATTAGGAAATTTTCCAGCAGCATCTTGGGCATAGAGCACAGAAGACCCAGAGAAACAAATAACGAACAAAAAAACGGCAATATTTTTAAACATAATAAACTCTCACTAAAGTACGACTCTATTTATGTAAGAAACACACATCTTTGATTTTCTATTGGGGCATGATAATCAAAATCACTCCCCACAGAATATAACTCCGTTTAATTTGTTTGAATGGCCATATGCAGATCGTTTCCAAAAGTGTAGTCGACAGGAATAAAAAATACATTAGTAAAGTACTTATGAATTAATTGAATAAAGATACCTGACCGTTGGTTATAGTCATCAGCACTGAAATATAAAACAAGCCCCCACTCCGCTTCCCCCTGATTAATACGGTTTATCACATCTAATGTCAGGCCTGAACTCCCCTGGGATTCTTCACAAGTAGATAAATTAACGCGACTCGAGTTTTTAATACACATAGAAGCCAATAAACGCTGATCAATTTTCCCCGTCGCAAAATCTTTCGTGGTTTTGAGTGCAAAATACAACAAGTTAAATGCGTGTTCACTGATACTTTCACAGAGTTTTAGCGAAGAAAAATAAGGTATTTCTATATTCTTCCCAAAAATACGCCGCGGTAAATAATGCTGTATTTCATCATTATAAATAAAACCAGAATACTCACTTCCTATTCCGGCACTACTTCCACTACCAGTTTGCTCAGCACAATAATTCCCTGTGCGATACTTAGGAGAAAGGTTTAGTAATTCAGTATACGTTTTTTCATAAAAAGCATTGATCGATAATAGTGTATTTACATACGCCCTATTGTTCATGTTATCCGCCCTTTTTTGGCTTTTGTTTTAATACTGGCATATTGCTCCATCACTCGTGTTTTCTCGCTGCAATATGCGTCATTAATTGTACAAAGCGCGACATATATGGTTTATTATTTTTTAAATCCCAACACACAAAGTTGTTAGCTTTTAATGATTTCTTCTCAGAATACGACCGAAAATACCACCCTATCAACGATCCCCCGTTTAATTTCGCAGGTGCTGCCAATCTATGAAATTGAAGCTGAACCACTATTCCTCAAAGCTGGTTTAGATCTATCTGAACTTAAGTCTGGCGATGCACGTGTGCCGATGGAAAAAATGACAAAGCTTTGGCAGCTAGCGGTTGAAGCAACCGGTAACACTGAATTAGGTTTAATTGCTGCCTCTCTCTTTCAACCCGCTTATATAAAAGGCCTGGGCTTAGCTTGGATGGTCAGTGAGAACTTAGTTGAAGGTTTGAAGTTATTTATTCATAACAGCCAATTAGTCAATACAGCACTGGAAATAGAGCTTGAAACCAGCGGTGATGACTTAATTATCAAATACAAGCGAGATCAAATTGCTAATAAGAATATCAATGTGCATCCTTGCGCACTGCAATTAGGCGTTGGTTTTTTTCTGCGAATGTTTCGACTAGCTGCGGGCAAGCCCATTCCTGCGACAGGCGCTTATTTTTCACTCCCAATTAAGCAGAAACCTGCCTACGAAGACTACTTTCAATGCCCTATTCACGATGAGAGTGAATTTAATGGCATTTCATTTTCATCCGCATTATTAACTGAATTACTACCAACTTATGATTCAGACCTACTCGCCATGAGTAAGCTCGCTGTAGAAAAATATTTGGCAATGCTCAAGCAAGGAAGTTACAGCACCAAGGTCACTAAAATTCTAACCCAGAAGCTACCTTCAGGGTGCCCTACAGAAGAAGAAATTGCTTATAAAATGAATATGAGCAAACGTACTTTACAAAGAAAACTAAAAGATGAAGGTTACTCATATTTCACCCTACTCAATACACTGAGAACTGGTCTGGCTAAACAATATTTATCTAATACGCTCCACCCCATCACCGAAATCGCTTACCAACTAGGCTATAGCTCGCCAAGCTCTTTTGCTCGCGCCTTTAAACATCAATTTGGCATACCACCTTTGGAATATCGAAGCACTCATTAACACTTCCAGATAGTCCCTATCTGCCGAACAACCAACCAACAAAGTCCTCACCGGAATACCTAATAGTCTTGCTATTCATTATTCAAGCCCTCATATCGCCTGTAAATTGAGCTCAACTTTCAAACGACTCTAATTAGAGCAGACTCAAAACAGAGCCCTTATATGATAAGCAAGACAGATAAGTTTAATCGTTTAACCGTTTCAGTTATCGCTATAGCCGCTACTACGGCCCCTTTGTTTGCTACGAGCGCTAAAGCTGCTGGCTTACAACTCATGCCAGGGTCATCAAATTTTGGCACTGCAGGGGCAGGTCATGCAGCCATTGGTTTAGGTGCGGGCTCTGCTTGGGCCAACCCCGCGACAATGACGCTCATTGAAGGACAACAAATAGCACTCGGCGTAATTGCGGCTAAAACAGACATTCAGTTTAAAGCGGATGATCCTGATGTTGAAAGTGGTGGCGATTCAGGTGGTGAGATTTACATTCCTTCTTTTGCTTACCTTGCAAGTATCAACGATAAAATGCGCTTTGGTTTTTCAGTGGTTGTGCCTTACGGTAATTCTTTAGATTACGACAACGATTGGGAGGGCAACAATGTCGCGACTGAAGTGAGTTTAGAAACCATACAAGCCATGCCCTCATTTGCTTATCGTATCAACAATCAATTTTCACTCGGTTTTGGCATTACAGCTAACCACACAAGTGTCGAACAAGAACTTCAAATGACAATACTTCGAAATACAATGGATGTTGCTCTAGAAGCCGATAGCATTGATTACGGCTGGACCTTAGGTGGATTATACGAGCTAAATGCTAGCCACCGCATTGGTTTTGTCTATCGATCACAAGTAGACAGCGACTTAACTGGTACTGGCAGCGTTGGCTCAAGTGATTATGATGCCAACCTCAATTGGGAAAACCCTGCTAGCATTGTGATTAGTGGCTATCACCAAGTGAGCGATGATATTACCTTGCTGTGGGACCTTGGTCGTACATTTTATAGCGCATTTGAGGAAACTCACGTCGAATTAGAAGGTTTTCCAACAGAGCTTGCGCTAGAGCGCAATTGGAAAGATGCTAATCGATACGCTATTGGTACACACTACCAACTAAACGAGAATGTCATTCTACAAGCAGGTTATTCCTATGAAGAAAGTACTGTTGAAACAGTAGATCGTAGTGTCGACCTACCTTTGGATAGCATACAACGTTTCACTGTGGGTGCTATTTATAAAGTCAGCCAAAATACAGACATATCACTCGGGCTAGAATATGCAGACCTTGGCTCTCCAGAAATTGAAGATAATGGTGACCCATTATTTGCTAGCCCTGAAGGTGAATATGATAACAGCGCAATGGCCGGGTCACTTTCCATCAACTACAAGCTCTAACCTTTAACTATAACCCCTTAGCTCTAAACTAAGTCTAATTTCTGCGACTTGGCAAGATAAACCTAGAAATGGATCCCGAGCTTTATCTTGCATTTTTTCGCACACATAAAGATTAACCGTTAAACTTAGTACTCCTTTCTTTGAGAATTTGGGGTACTAATGAAACTAGAACAAATTGCTCGCTACGACATTAAGCTTTTAGTTGCCTTACAGATATTACTTGAAGAGAAGAGCGTATCTAGAGCTGCGGAGCGTTTATGTGTTACTCAATCAGCAATGAGTAAAATGCTTGTTCGTTTAAAAGATTCGTTTGGTGAGGAGCTATTTATTCGAACCAATCATGGCATTCAGCCGACGGACCACGCTTTGGCATTACAAACACCCTTATCCGATACTTTAGAAGCGCTAAATGCACTTCTAAGCCCAAAAAAATTCACACCAGCTTTATGCGAACGAACATTTCGCATCACAATGCTAGACAATCTATCTAATCGTATAATTCCAGGCCTTTTACACACCTTAAGCGAGCAAGCGCCCATGGTTAAAATTCAATTAAAGCCTTGGAGCCGTGAGTCATTTGATCACCTTGCAAATGGTCAATTAGATTTAGCCGTTAATGTGGTAGAGGTTGAGCGCGCAAATTTTTACCAGCTTAAGCTAGTCGATATTCAAACCTGTGCCATTGTTAAAAAAGGTCATCCTTTGACAAACAAAGAAGAGGTTTTACTTGATGAGTTTCTTAGCTTTTCTTTCATCAAAGTGATCATTCCTGAATTTAATGAAAACCATCAGAAGGATCAGGATATTTTGGCCGCATTAGGAAAAGAACGAAAGATAGTCTTTGAAACAAACAACGTTAGTTGTGCTCTATCGAGCCTGAGTCGCACCGATTACATAATGCTTGGTGCCAAAGGGACTAGCAATAAAATGTATGATCAGATGGGCCTCACTACCATCCCGTTACCTAAGGAGTTATCCATATCTAAGTTCAGTATGAAATTTATCTGGCATCAGCGCCAGAACTTACCTGCAGAACAAGTTTGGTTTCGTAAATTATTAATGACTGAATTAGCGGCTAGTCAAAACACTTGAGCGCCGCTATTTCCATATCCATCGTTAATTTATTTATAGCACTTCGTTAGAAAAACTCTAAATCACCGCCGTCAACAAATTCTTCAATAATTTTATCACTCTCTGCAAATTTTTCAGGTGACCAATTTAAGTTAAAAATAAGACGCTGATGAATCGAAAAGTCTTGAAACTTATGTTCAGGATCATGAATCGTGTATTTAAAACATAATTGAGGCTCTGTTGAACCGAATGAAATATGTTTTTGTTGATGATTCACTATAATAGGCACATGAGTACGATGATCGGCCTGTTCATCAGAATTCATAAAGTAACGCGACTTAACGCTTCCCCAGATCATATTCGTTGCTTCATTCAGAATAGAGTTAATATCACCACGGGTAGGATGGGCATTTCTAATAAACGTTCGCTTAGAGCTCACTAAATCAAAAATTTCACTTTCTGTGGTTTGTAGCATCATATAGCCACGACACCAATCGCTCTCAAGCGGAATCATACTAAAGAGTTCACCATAAATTATTTGATCTTTTACCAAGTAAGGATAATCACAGCGTACGGCCGAGCCGGGTATTAGATCTTGTAGAACCTTGATAGATATATCCTGAAAACCCTGTGCTAATTCCACTGGATAATACATATTACAGATATATTCATTAATTAATTCATTCAGTTTATGAATATTATTAGTACTGTAATAACCTGTTATCGCGGTTTGTACATCTAATGGCAGTTCGTGGTCTTTGGTTCGCCGAAGAAAAATTGGGAGCTCCGGTCGGTCTTTATGAATACCTAGACACAAATCTACCCCTGAAATACCATTTTCATCTTCCGCTTCGGTTAGAAATATCGCGCCAAGCTCTACATTTGATTCAAGAATTTCATGTATATCATTAGATGCATCTTTCAAACCAATCGTATTTTCACCTGTGGTTACTTTTAATCCCACCAGATTATTCTCAATACATACATTTTTAAGCACGGTTAGTGCAATAGATTCAAACTCATGAATTAACACTTTACTGACTATTTTCGTCGTTTCGCTCATTACTCTCTCTTTAATTAAGTTGCCTCTGCAATGCACGATTTATACAAACAAACCGTTCGGCGTTCAACTCAGTATAAACCAATCTGCAATATTGCAATTATTTTTCAAACTAAGACTAAAATAATTAAATCTTGTATTTTTTGATCATCATGAGCCTTTTTGTACATTTACTCACAACTATTCTCCTTTACCGATTGATTTGCTCTTCTATACTCAATGACAGAAGTTTTTTATTAGACCTAAATACCGATTTGTTTTTTTCTTTATGGAGTTAACAATGTCTTTAGAATCCCTATTTAATGAAACACATAATCTGCCAAATATTCCAAAAGTTGTTCAGGAATTAATTGAGAATTTTAACAACCCCGACATCAATGCAGACGACATTGATAGCTTGTTAAATTAAACCCTATATGGGGGTATTTAGCACTCCCCTTTAATTGCGACTTTTAAATCAAACTTTTCAATTTGAGCATTAAAACATGTCGTTATCGCATCGGTTTTACCATGAGAAAAAAATCTTATTGACTAGCTGGTCTGGTAAGGTATCGGACACCGAGCTCATTCGGTTTTATATCGGCATATATAATAGCAGCCATTGGAATCCGGAGATTAATGAGATTATCGATCTAAGGGACGCTCAATTAGACTCCGTCTCTAATCATGCATTACTACAATTGAGTGAAGTGGCCACTAACTGCTTAAAAGGTGCCGAGCTTAAATTAGCAATCATTTCACCTTCCGAACTATCATCACATATTGCTCGAATATACGAAGCATTTACCCATATTCCAAACGAATCAACGAAAGTCGTTCATCATTTAAATGAAGCGCTAGATTGGCTTGAATAGGTTGCGTTTATTGACCTATTTACTGACTAAAATGAATGATAAACACATCCCAACACCTTTATACAAACGATGAATACTGAATATTCGTTCCATAATTCAAGCTTATTATTAACTTTTAGAAGGAAATAGCGTAGAATATGGGCGCGTAAATACGAGTGTGGTCTACACTTTATGCCTTAAATTATACATTTAAAGTATTCTTTAAATAGAGACCGCCGATCGGCAATACTAACGATACCGATAGTCAATAGACTGTCACTAAAGCCGATACCGGTGCAACCAAACACCAACTGATGAGCGCTAAAAGCTTATCGCGCACCACTAGGCATGGGTGAAACCGCTTACGATCAATATTAGAGAGTAAAGCGGTTTTTTGACAGCCATTATTAAAACTGTAAGTGAGAGATTTGTATGAGTTTGTATTCAGAATACTTAGAAGAAATTGACGTTCGTAAAAAGGACCTTGGGTTGAACCCAAAACCTATTGATGCTGCTGACTTGTTAGCTGAAATCATTGCTCAAATTAAAGATACTGGTAATGAGCACCGCACCGCTTCTCTAGACTTCTTCATCTACAACACGATTCCTGGTACTACTAGTGCTGCGGGCGTTAAAGCAGCGTTCTTGAAAGAGATCGTTCTTGGTCAAGAAACTGTTGCAGAAATCACTCCGGAGCTTGCGATTGAGCTTCTATCTCACATGAAGGGCGGCCCATCTGTTGCTGTTCTTCTAGACATCGCTCTTTCTGACGATGCGTCTGCTAAGGCCGCTGCGGAAGTTCTAAAGACTCAAGTATTTTTGTACGAAGCTGATACTTCACGCCTTATTGATGCGCTTAAAGCAGGCAATGCCATCGCTAAAGACATTCTAGAAAGCTACGCTGCTGCAGAATTCTTCACCAAGCTTCCTGAAATCGATGAGAAAATCGACGTAGTTACTTACATCGCTGCTGAAGGTGATATCTCTACTGACCTTCTTTCTCCTGGCAACCAAGCACATTCTCGCTCTGACCGTGAACTTCACGGCCAATGCATGATCACTCCTGAAGCTCAGCAAGAAATCGTTGAACTAGGTAAGAAACATCCTAACGCTAAAGTTATGTTGATCGCTGAAAAAGGCACCATGGGCGTAGGCTCATCTCGTATGTCTGGCGTAAACAACGTTGCTCTTTGGGCCGGTAAGAAGACTTCTCCTTACATCCCATTCGTTAACAACGCCCCAGTTGTTGCTGGTACTAACGGTATCGCTCCAATCTTCCTAACAACGGTCGGTGTAACTGGCGGTATCGGTCTTGACCTTAAAAACTGGGTTAAGAAAGTAGACGCTAACGGCAATACTGTTCTTAACGCCAATGGCGACGCGGTACTAGAAGAAGTTTATTCAGTTGCTACTGGTACTGTTCTTACGATCAATACTAAAACTAAGAAGCTTTACAACGGTGATAAAGAGCTAGTAGACGTTTCTGACGCGTTCTCTCCACAGAAAGTTGAATTCATGAAGGCAGGCGGTTCTTACGCACTGACTTTCGGTAAGAAGCTACAAACATTAGCGGCTGAAGCTTTAGGTATTGAAGCGCCTCTAGTATTTGCTCCTTCTAAAGAAATCTCTATTGAAGGCCAAGGCCTGACGGCTGTTGAAAAAATCTTCAACCGTAACGCAGTTGGTGTTGCTTCTGCTACACCTCTACATGAAGGTTCTGACGTTCGCGTTAAAGTGAACATCGTAGGTTCTCAAGATACGACTGGCTTGATGACATCTCAAGAACTTGAGTCTATGGCGGCTACCGTTATTTCTCCAAGCGTTGATGGTGCTTATCAGTCTGGTTGTCACACAGCCTCTGTATGGGATTCAAAAGCTCAGGTAAACATTCCTCGTCTAATGAGTTTCATGAACGACTTCGGTGTGATCACAGCTCGTGACCCTAAAGGCGTTTACCACTCAATGACTGACGTAATCCATAAGGTATTGAACGATATCACAATTGACGATCGCGCAATCATCATCGGTGGTGACTCGCATACTCGTATGTCTAAAGGCGTAGCGTTCGGTGCTGACTCTGGTACGGTTGCAATCGCACTGGCAACTGGCGAATGTGCCATGCCAATTCCTGAGTCTGTTAAAGTGACCTTTAAAGGCCACATGAAAGACCACGTGGATTTCCGTGATGTTGTTCACTCTACTCAAGCACAAATGCTTAAGAAGTTTGGCGAAAACGTTTTCCAAGGCCGTGTAATCGAAGTACAAATCGGTACTTTGCTAGCTGACCAAGCGTTCACCTTCACTGACTGGACTGCAGAAATGAAAGCTAAAGCTTCTATCTGTATTTCTACTGATGATACTTTGGTTCAATCTCTAGAACTTGCTAAAGCGCGCATCCAGATAATGATCAACAAAGGCATGGAAAACCGTGACAACATGCTTCAGGGTCTTATCGATCTTGCTGACAAGCGTATTGCAGGCATTCAGTCTGGTGAAGAACCTGCGCTTGCTCCAGATGACAATGCTAACTACTTCGCTGAAATGGTTGTAGATCTAGACTTGATCGACGAGCCAATGATTGCTGACCCAGACGTAAACAACGAAGACGTATCTAAGCGTTATACTCATGACACTATCCGCCCTGCTTCTTTCTACGATGGTAGAAAAGTTGACCTTGGTTTCGTTGGTTCTTGTATGGTTCACAAAGGCGATATGAAGATCATCGCCCAGATGTTCCGCAACATGGAAGCACAAGGCAAAGAAATTAAGTTCAACGCTCCTCTAGTGATCGCGCCACCAACGTACAACATCGTTGATGAATTGAAAGCTGAAGGCGATTGGGCACTTCTAGAGAAGTACTCTGGTTTCGAATTTAACGATGAGCATCCAAAAGAAGCAGCTCGTACTAAATACGAAAACATCATGTACCTAGAACGCCCTGGCTGTAACTTGTGCATGGGTAACCAAGAGAAAGCAGAGAAAGGCGATACTGTATTAGCCACCTCTACTCGTCTTTTCCAAGGTCGTGTTGTAGAAGACACTGCTGAGAAGAAAGGTGAATCTCTACTAGGTTCTACTCCAATGGTTGTACTGTCTACTATTCTAGGCCGTTTCCCAACGATTGCAGAGTACAAGGAAGCAGTTGAAGGTATTAACCTGACTTCTTTTGCGCCACCTTCAAAAGACCTAAGCGTACCGTCTATACCCGTTAAAATGCTTTAGGCTTAAATACCAGCCTCGCACTCAGCGGGGTAGCTTAAGCTTTAAGCGGCTCTTTAGTTAAGAGATTAAAAAGCCCGAGTGCGGAAACGCACTCGGGCTTTTTTATTACGCGATGAGATCTCACAAGTAGTTGTGATTTAGCTCTAGGCTAACGTATTCTGGATCATATCCAGTAGGCACTTACTGAACTAAATATGAAAGATATAACGTTCGGCTGGACGATATATACAAATTAAAGCCATCGAGAATAAATTAGAAATTATTGAACTACCTACCGATACTCGCTGTCGAATAAGCATATCAAAAACAATGTTAGGAATTTTCTATGACAGCGACGATTCAAAAACCTTCGCGCTTAAATCAATCAGCACTTTCAAAGGAATCGAAACCAAAGAAAGTTATATTTGTATGGTTGGCGGCTATTTTTATCGCAGCTGTCACGAACTACTCGTTTGCAACTGAAACAAAAGATTGGTTGCCCAGCAATGAAACAAATAAAACCATAGTTGACCATCAACTATGGCAAATGATTCTGGATAAGTATTTAATCAGTAATGATCCATCGGGCATAAACCTTTTTAACTACAAAAAGGTTTCATCTAACGATAAACAAACACTAGAAAAATATCTCAAAAACCTACAAGCGAAAGACCCTCGTTCATACAACAAAGCAGTACAAAAAGCTTATTGGATCAATTTATACAACGCACTCACCGTTCAACTGATTTTAAAAAACTATCCGGTAGAGAGTATTACCAAGCTCGGAAATAAACTATTTTCCTTTGGACCTTGGGATGATGAAACGGCAAAGGTAGCAGGTTCCGCGTTGAGCCTAAATGATATCGAACATAAAATACTACGGCCAATTTTTAAAGACCCAAGGATTCACTACGCTGTAAACTGTGCTAGTTATAGCTGCCCTAATTTATCAGGCATAGCTTATACCGCAACCAATACTGAACAGCTTTTAGACCGAGGTGCCCACGAATACATCAATCATCAAAGAGCGGTAAAAGTTAACGATAATGATTTACTGCTTTCAAGTATTTACGATTGGTACCTTATTGATTTCGGTGACAGCTCAGTATCACTGTTAAAGCACCTAAAACAATACGCTGAAGATAATTTGAAGCAAAAACTAATCACATTTGAAATAAAGGGTGGCGATATTGATCACCATTACGACTGGCAATTAAACGAAGTTAAATAACACTTTCACCCATTTTATATGCAAAACTTAGGCTAGCTCATGAACAAGAAAAAACTACTCATACTCGCGATCATTTTCGCCTTAATAGGATGTTTCATATATTTTGATTTATCCCACTTTTTAAATCTGGATTATTTCAAATCTCAACAAGATGCTTTTGCAAATTTCTACCAAGCAAACCCTTTTTATAGTGCTGGTATATTCATTGCGATTTATATCATTGTGACGGCCTTGTCTTTTCCTGGTGCCGCTATTCTAACCCTAGCTGGCGGAGCTATATTTGGTTTAGCCGAAGGACTAGTTTGGGTCTCTTTTGCCAGTACCATCGGCGCGACAATCGCATTTCTTGTCTCCCGAACACTATTACGCGACGTAGTTCAGAAAAAGTTCGCTGACTCGCTTAAATCAATTAACGAAGGTATTAAAAAAGAAGGTGCGTTTTACTTATTCGGTTTACGGTTAGTGCCTTTATTCCCATTTTTTGTTATCAATCTAGTCATGGGCTTAACGCCAATTAAAACTAGACAATTCTTTTTTGTCAGTCAATTAGGCATGCTGCCTGGCACCCTCGTTTATGTTTATGCGGGTACACAATTAGGTCAGATTGATTCTCTTACTGGCATTTTATCGCCGGGACTTCTTTTCGCTTTTATTCTGCTAGGAATTTTCCCACTGATCGCGAAGAAAATCATGACAAAACTTCAAGCGAAAAAAGTATATACAGGCTTCAACAAACCAAAGCAATTTGATACCAATATGGTGGTCATTGGTGCTGGTTCTGCCGGTTTAGTCACCGCATTAATCGCTTCAGCTACGAAAGCAAAAGTGTCATTAATCGAACGCCATAAAATGGGAGGTGATTGTTTAAATACAGGTTGTGTACCGAGCAAAGCATTAATTCGGTCTGCGAAGATGGCAAACTACTATCGTCGCGCGAATGAGTACGGTTTGTCTACAGGAGGAAAGCCCAATCAGGTTGAAGTCGACTTTAAAGCCGTAATGGAACGCATTCAAACAGTCATTCAAAAAATCGAGCCACACGATTCGATTGAACGTTTTACCGATTTAGGCGTTGATTGCATTACCGGCGATGCCGAGATCATTGATCCTTATCGCGTTAAGGTCAACAACAAGATCATCACAACACGAAACATTGTTATTTCAACTGGAGCACGGCCTTTTGTGCCCCCGATTAAAGGCATCAACGAAACGGGTTACTTAACTTCAGATACCCTTTGGGCGTTAAGGGATAAACCTAAAAGTATGTTGATATTAGGCGGCGGCCCTATTGGTTGTGAGATGGCTCAAAGTTTCCAACGATTAGGCATTAAGGTTACACAACTCGATATGCTAGACAGACTTCTACCTCGGGAAGATAAAGATGTCAGCATGAATGTCCAGGAGCGCTTCATACAAGAAGGCATAGACTTACGACTAAACCATACCGCAATAGAATTCATTAAAAATGGTGATCAAAGCATTCTTCTATGTAAGGATGAAAACGGTCAACAACAAGAAATTGAATTCGAAACGTTATTACTGGCAGTCGGTCGAAAAGCAAATGTTTCAGGCTTTGGCCTTGAGGCATTAGACATTGCACTAAATCAGAACGGCACCATAGAAGTAAATGATTTTCTACAAACTAAATTCCCAAATATTTATGCCTGTGGTGATGTGGCCGGTCCTTATCAATTTACGCATACTGCATCGCACCAAGCATGGTATACCGCAGTAAACGGTCTATTTGGTATGTTTAAGAAATTCAAAGTCGATTATCGCGTAATTCCTTGGGCTACGTTTACCGACCCAGAAGTAGCGAGAGTCGGCTTGAATGAACAAGAAGCGATCGAGCAAAGCATTCCTTATGAAGTGAGTCGCTATGACATTGATGACCTTGACAGAGCGATTGCAGATGGCGAAGCGCACGGTTTCATAAAGGTATTAACGGTTCCCGGTAAAGACAAAATTCTAGGCGCTACGATTGTTGGCCATCATGCAGGTGAGATTATTGTCGAATACGTAACGGCCATGAAACATGGGCTAGGCCTGAATAAGATATTAGGCACGATTCATATTTATCCAACACTTACCGAAACCAATAAATTTGTCGCCGGTAATTGGAAACGAAACAATGTCCCTGAAAAAATAATGGCATTACTCCCTCGTTTTCACCGTTGGACCCGTGGTGGCGATAAGCCCCAAAATACTGACAACCAGCAACTAGAAAGCACCTTATAAATTGAAAGTTTAAATATTCACCCCTGCTTGCCGACAGGGGTGTTTTTCCTCAGTATCGGCTTTAGCTGTATAGGTTAAACCAAATCACCCTGTCTCAAACACCTGTTTTAAAGACACTAATCGATTGGGCTTCAATGGGAAAAACTATCCTTATTGAACATCTTGTGAACGTTGGCTTTAAGGTATTAGCGTTACCTCTTAGATCAAAATAAAACCAAGAACAAACCCCGAAAGCGATACCTTTTAAAAGCCTAAATATGATTATCTTCAGCGGTTTGAATTCGCATAAAGCTGCCGCTGAAAATCAGCCTGATTTTTTCAGATTTTGACTTGTTGGCAATAACTGTAACGTCTTTAAAGCCGACACTTTAGTTGAGCTAAACAATCTCGTCCCCACACTCCTGCGTGGGAACGAGATCTTGATTTCTATTCAAACCGAAGCGTCTTAAAAGACAAAGTTGCCTCTCAGAATAAAATCAGAATATGTAAAAGCTGGCCATACAGAAGGGTTTATAAAACTCAGGCTTCAAGAAATTTTATTGATCTGCTTCTGTCTCACCAACAAATATGCTGCGAAACCAACTGCAATTCCTGGGAATGCTCCCACCAATAAGCATATCCAGCCATTCTTTATTTTCTGAGTTTTTGCCTCATACATCACCCAGAAAAACAAAATAAACCAACAAGCTGTCGCATCAACAGAAAAGCCAATAGCAAACGGATTTACAAAACCTGCTGAAAATGCAGTGATTGAGTTTTCTATTAAACTTCCATCCAGCTCAAATAAGGCTGGCATACAGATAAATAAAAAAACAGCGAAAAAAACTAGGCCGGAGATGATCACGCCAGCTTTAAATTGAGACTCATTCATTATGTTACCTTCTAATGTGAATAATATTCATATTAGAAGGTAACATACTTTCACATTCTGCGGCTAAAATTGTTAGCCGTGATCAAAAATAATAAAAATATAACATATGAGTAACCGGTTTAGGTTGATCGGAACCATTAATAATCTGATAAAAATCAAGCTACTATTGTTCCGACTTTAGGTGTCTGAAAATCGCAACTTAGCTGCCTCTTAACGACCTAGCGTAATTCAGGAAAATTCAACCAATCACAGATTTAAGTAAACGCTGGCTCTTGAGGGTGGGTTCAACTGGTCAGCGCAACACTTTGTTCGTATTGAGGACGATTCTAAATGGTAATTTGGAAGAGCTGTTTTAGTGCCAAAAGTATTTATTCAACTACATTAACTCATCTACAATCCAGCATTTTAAATCCCATGATATTTTTGCTGCGCAGGTTATGCTCAGGAATAACTAGATAGTAACTAAAGCCGTTTATTTTTTTATTGTGTTCGGTAAAGTTGTACTTTACTAACCAGTCTTGTTCGATTGCATTTTAAACAAGAAGAGAACTCACCAATGCAACACTTTGACCAGCTAATACTGCTTGAATAGTATGGTGCTCTTGAGCGAATTTTCGAGTCTTATACACTAGATTAGAGGTATCAATGTATTTTAGTCGCGCGTGCCAAGAAATTTCAATAAAATTTTTAATTCGCTTTGATCAATTCCAATCTATCTCCGACTATTTAACCAACTCGCATGTACCAGACTTTCTATAATTCAAAACAAAAATGTACAAAAATTACCCTTATAGATCAATTTGTATACTTGATAGATATATATACAGGCTGCTTATGCATCGAAAGATATTACTACGTTAATATTGATAAGGGCTGGGAATCCCATTTTCATTAAAAAAAATAACTAATTGAGAATAAATTATGAACAAGAAACATATAACATGGTCTTGCAGTAAACTCTTTCAAATTAGCGCAGCTGGAATAATTGTACTGTCATTATCATTACCAACGCTAGCTGCAAAAGGTGGAAATGGTGGCGGCGGAGGTGGCGGAGGTGGCGGCCCAAAATCTTCAACACCAAGCAATATCGCTGCTGTAGGCGATAGCATCACCATGGGATTTGCCGCCGACTGTACTGGAAATGTCTGGCTGTGGGACCTTGCGTGTCTGCTCGGCGGAGATCAGCCAGAACATTCATGGTTTGATGGTTGGTCTTCAGCTGTAGACAGCGTACATGATCGATATAAAAGTTTAGACCGAAAGATTTCTGCTAACAAGAATGCTGCTATGTCAGGTGCCGAAATGCGAGGTAATGGAGATTCAGGTAATGAGCCAAATTTTGCAGATCAAGCTGCCAACATCATTTCTCAGTCTCCTGTCCCGGATCATGTAGAGGTGCTGTTAGGAGGAAATGACATATGCAATCGAGACTGTGTAGACCCTACGAATTGCTCTGATCCGCTGTTTACTAATGCAGAATGGCGAGAAGCAGTTCAGGCAGGACTTGATACTTTAATGGCAGGTCTCCCATCAGGGTCGACAGTTCAACTAAATGGTATGCCTAGAGTCCAAGATCTTCGTGAGGCAGGGTTAGAGAAACAGTCTGGTAACGCCAATGTAAATTGTGGCTCAATTTGGTCAACTTATGATATTTGTCGAGTTGTTACTGATGGAGGTTCCTTAAATGGCGAGTCATCTGCAACGCGACTTGCAGCTGTCGCTCTAGCGCAGCAAAACTATAATGCAATTCTTGCAGAGGAAGCTGCTATTTATAACAGCAATGCTAACGGTAAGAACCTTAATGGAATTGAAGTGGTATCTGAATATGTTGATGAAAGTACGCCATCAGGTGGTACATTTCAGTTTGGCGGTGAAAACATTGATGGTGGTGATTGTTTCCACCCTAACGTGGCAACTCAGTCTAGGATTGCAGACTTTGCTTGGGCTGGAAATAACGACAAATAGTCTAGAAAAATAACTGTAATTGGGTTCCCAGCTCAATCCTAAGTTATTAGTTTATTTTTTACCCCTCTAGACTTAAGAATATAACGATCAGGACCAGGGTTATAAGTCATCGCTTGTCGTAAGCCAAACCCTTCAACAAAAATTTGAGAACTCGTTGCACTTACAGAAAACCCACCTAGTTTCAGTTCACCACTAGGCACTTTAAGCTCTTTATGCGTAACGCTATTCGCTTCTTGTACATAGATCTCATCATCACTTAGTATAATGATACGTAAGTTCTGATAATCACCAGCCGGAAGCTTAACTGCATCTAAAACTAAACTGCTTTATAGGCCTTGATAGTCCAGTAAATTTAACTGAAAGGTATCACTATCAATTAAATTTAATTCTTCACTCGTAAAAGTATCAACAACCATATCGTCACCAGACTGATTGAATATCAATTTATCAACAGATATCGATCAATCTGATCGAGGAGCCCAATATACTAGCGACGATTACCGTCATTTACTTCAAAAGCATCATGTCGAATGCAGCATGAGCGGCCAAGGAAATTGTTACGATAATGCAGCTGTGGGAAGTTTCTTTTCTCTGTTAAAGCGAGAAAGGATTCGGCGAAAAACTTATCGGACTCGATATGATGCTCGGTCTGATATTTTTGATTATATTAAACGCTTTTATAACCGAAAGAGAATTCATGGGTACTTAGGATATACTAGTCCCATAGAGTATGAAGAACGGTCAATAAGGCCTTAACCAAATGGTCCGTTTTATCGGGGTCGAATCAAAGTGGCAGTACAAGCCACTTAGTCCATTGATCAATCAATCCAGAATTTGGCACTTTTTAGGCATAGCTATCACCTAAGAAAAGATATCGCTTTTGTACTTTCACCATCAGCTTCCCACGAACTTAAAAAGTAACGCTTTGGCTGGTGGGTTTTAAGGAGTTCAAAAATGTAGCACTTCTTGCTCAAAGCTAGTGATATTTCGATGTGCAAAAATGGATCATTTTGCTAAAACCAGCATTATAGCGGTAAATTGAATCATTATGATTCAGCTAAATGAGCCTAACGCCCAGTAACCTAAAATGGCGCATTCGAGACAGGCGAATACCTGTACTGTTGCTTTATATAGTAGCGCCCAACTTTTCAAAAAGTCAGACCTAATTCTAACTTTCACCTTAACGCCTCTTTTTCTTAAAAACCTAAACACCTGCTACCGAAAACACTTAACCAAAGTCATTCAATCCTTTTTTATATTTCTATTGACCTTACACTAACTATAAGGTTTATGATTAACTTAATCACTAAATTGGTCACATATTAAAAGCACCACTTTAAAGGTCAGGTATTATGAATATTGGTACAGTTTCTAAGCTTACCGGCTTAAACACGAAAACCATTCGTTATTACGAACAGATCGAACTCATTGCACCTGCAATGCGTTCCGATAACGGCTACCGCCAATATTCCGAGAAAGGCCTTGAACAGTTAAGGTTTATTCAACGTGCACGTAAAACAGGGTTTAACATCGATGAGTGCCGCCAACTCTTGGAATTGTTCAATAACTCTGGACGGCAAAGTCATCAGGTAAAAGAACTTGTGCTTGAAAAAGCTGATTTAGTGGCCAAACAAGTTGAAGAGCTGAAACTTATGCATTCCTGCCTGATTGATCTAGCTTCGCAATGTCAATCAGACGAAGAGCCACATTGCGCTATTCTTGATCGTTTTTCAGATCATACAAAGAAACCTACCGACCAAACAGTTAGTCAAACAAATAGCAACAAGTCACATGGAGGCGCATCATGAGTGAAGAACTACACACAAGCAGCCCATGCTGCTCAAAAAACAAAGCAGAAAGCGAAATTCCACTAGCAAGCTTCCATTCAGATAAAGTAGAAAGCAGTCAAGCAACAAGCAGTTGCTGTGATACCTCAACTGAAAAGACAGATTGGTTTTTATGGGGCTGTTTAGCCATCACGGGTATTTTTTACGCGCTTGCCTTTGCAGACCTTAACCACAATGCTTGGTATGGTGTGATCAGTCATAGTGTACATGAACTTATAAATACGATGTGGTGGAGTGTTGCGTTAGCCATTTTCTTTGTGGGTATTCTTAGTAGAATCCCACAAGAATTCATTATGTCTATTTTAGGTAAAGGTGGCACGGTAAAAGGTTTATGGCGCGCCACCCTAGCAGGCGTACTGCTTGATTTATGTAGTCATGGCATCTTAATGGTAGGTATGGAGTTACGACGCAAAGGGGCAAGCCTAGGTCAAGTGATGGCCTTTTTAATTGCAAGCCCTTGGAATTCCATTTCACTCACACTCATCATGATTGCATTGATTGGCTGGGGTTGGACCTTATCGTTTATCGCTCTTTCAATGGTGATTGCCTTAATATCAGGTTGGATTTTTGACCGGTTTGAGAAAAATGGCACCCTTCCAGCGAACCCCGTTAAAAGTGAAATCCCTGAAGATTTTAAGTTCTGGAAAGAAACAAATGTACGTTTTTCAAACGTTGAGTGGAATCGGCATCTATTTTCAGGCTTAGCAAAAGAAGGATTCAACGGTTCAAAAATGGTGATTCGCTGGTTATTGTTTGGTGTGTTGCTTGCTTCAGCAATTCGTGGGTTTGTTTCTTTAGAAGACTTTCAAAGCTACTTTGGTCCAAGCCTAATGGGACTTGCTGCTACTCTACTGGCGGCAACGATTATTGAAGTTTGTTCTGAAGGATCGACCCCTATTGCTGCCGACTTAATGAACCGCGCCAATGCACCGGGCAATAGTTTTGCTTTTTTGATGACCGGTGTGGCAACTGATTACACAGAAGTCATGGTCATTAAGGATTCAATGAAGTCTTGGAAAATCGCTTTATTTTTACCCTTAATCACGGTCCCACAAGTCATCGTTGTTGCATTGATATTGAATGGACTTTAGTTATTCGCTAAAGCCTTCGAAATATCAGCCTTTACAAGCTCTAAAGCCTGGGTCGCATCAATTATTTTGAAACGATCTGGTTCTGCTTTAGCTCTACTCAGATAATTATTCCGCACATTATTGAAGAATTCAGAGGCCTCTTCTTCAAAGCGATCCAACTTTCCTCTGTTTTTTGCACGCTCCATACCAACTTCGATTGGCGCATCAAGTAAAAGCGTTAAATCAGGCCGTACATCTCCTTGAACAAAAGTTTCTAATAATGCGACTTTCTCACTTGGTACCCCTCGCCCACCTGACTGATAAGCATAAGTGGCATCAGTGAATCGATCAGAGATGACCCATGTACCCGCTTCCAATGCTGGTAAAATCTTTTGGTGTAAATGCTGGGCTCTAGCGGCAAACATTAACAATAACTCTGTTTCTGTCACGACTGGCTCATCACGATTTTTAATAAGCACTTCACGAATTTCTTCTGCTAAAGGCGTACCGCCCGGCTCACGCGTCACAATACATTGAATGCCTTGTGCCTCCAAAGTCGTTTTTATAAATTCTATATTGGTGGACTTACCCACCCCTTCGCCACCTTCGATGGTTATAAATAAACCGCGTATCACGACATACCTGCTTAATTAAGTTTCTATGTATTTCAAAAGAGTTTTGCTAGATAGCTATTTACTCATTAGTTTCGTCATTGCGTTGAGCGATAACCCGCCCGACGCTTTAACTGATATTTCCGTACCGCTTTATTATGCGCATGAATTGTTTCAGAGAACTGATGTGTACCATCTCCTTTAGCAACAAAATATAAACTCTCCCCTAATTTGGGGTTAACAGCAGCATGAATTGCATCTCGTCCAACCATCGCTATAGGCGTCGGTGGCAAGCCTTTCATTCGATAAGTATTGTATGCCGTTTTTTCTTTTAGATGCTTTCGAGTTAAATTTCCTTTATAACGCTCACCTAAGCCATAAATAACGGTTGGGTCTGTTTGCAGGCGCATATTCTTATTTAAACGACGAATAAACACGCCAGAAATTTCACTTCGTTCATGTGCCGCACCGGTTTCTTTTTCAATAATAGACGCCAAGATCAAAGCATCATAGGGTGTTTTTAGCGGCAAGCCCTTTTCTTTTTTTAGCCACTCCGCCTTCAAAATTGTTTGAAGTCGCTGATGAGCACGCTTAAGAATGTCGATGTCCGTGTCATTTTTTAGAAAAGTATATGTATCGGGGTAAAACTGACCTTCTAAGTGCTGAATTGAACCTCCAAGCTTAAGTGCATTTATAATTTCAGCATCTGTTTTATCTTTAAGGTGATGGACTAATTGAGGTGATCCCAATAGTACGCGTTTAACCTGCTTAAACGTTGAGCCTTCGATAAATTGAATGTTATAGCTAACTTGTTGGTTAGAGGTAATTAACTCAAATAAGGAGGGAATCGTGACATTATTTTTTAATAGAAACTCACCTGTTTTTATTTGGTTGGCGAGTTTTTTTTCTCGTGCATAGACCTTCGCCACAAGAGGCGATGGTAATACGTTCATCTGCGCTAATTTCGTCAGCACTTTATTCAGCGAGTCACCTTTATTGATTTCAATGACCATATTGGAGGATGGCACATTCAAAGGAGTCTTCAACTCACTTTGATAGTACAAAAAGCAAGCCATCATTGAAAAGAGTAAGGTAAGAATAATAAAAGATATAAAGCGAATTTTTGTCACGAAAAGAATTTGAACCCTAACTGTTTACTTAAAAATTGTTGAATAATTTTACATTGATTGTGTCGTTCAAACTTTTGATGCCCACCATCAGAGTCACGTATATTCAAAACAGGCCACAAACCAAATACGCTATTAATCATCGATACACCATCTGCTGCCTTTAAACGATCCTCATCGACCTTTCCCACTTTTATTTCGAAGCCCAAAGCTTTTGCATGTTCAACCAAATACTGCCGTAAAGTGCCTTGAACACCGCAGTTTTCTAAAGAGGGCGTTAGCACTTGGCGCCCTTCAAATACGAGAACATTACTCTTTATGCCTTCAATAAGATGATTGTTTTGGTCAAACATTAGCCCTTCTTGCTCTCCATTCAACTCTTGTGATGCCAGCACTTGATCAAGACGATTCAAATGTTTAACGCCAGCCAAAGCAGGATGGGATGGCAAACGATGCTGAATAATTTTAACCTGAATGCCTTTATTGCTATATTCGGATGGGTATTCAGGCAGATTAAATACCTGACATACAAATGTACAATCAGCCTTATCTGGCGGTAGATAACCGTAACCACCACACCCTCTAGTGACCATAATTTTCACTAAGGCATTATCAGTTAAGGTGTCATCAGCTAGTTGTGTAAGCACCTGATCTACAGCCCTCTTAAATTCCCGCCGTAATGTTTTAGGCGGACCTAACTTGAGACAGTGAACACCACGTTCAAACCGCTCCAAGTGAAATTTAAGTAATGGAATTTTACCCGCCACGACACGCATGGTTTCAAACAAGCCGTCACCATAAGCCAACCCACGATCGGCAATGGTTAATGCCGAAGTTTCGATACCATTAACTAATGTGATGTGGGATTTTCTATTCACTGACGGCCTACCATAGATTTGAATCTGGTGAATTCGTTTATTTGGTCATGACACCCAGTGTAACTGTATCTATCACATGATAGATACACCAAAATATTCTAACATACGGTTTGAAAATTACTTTGCAGAATATGCTTGAAATATTAATGTACCATTGGTGCCGCCAAAACCAAATGAATTCGATAATGTCGCCTTAATTTCCGCAGGCCTTGCTTTATGTGCTACAAAATCTAGGTCACACCCGTCTTCTGGATCATCCAAGTTAATTGTTGGTGGCGCTATTTGGTCATTAATCGCTTTGACGGAAAATATCGCTTCAATAGCGCCCGCCGCGCCCAATAAGTGCCCGGTCATTGATTTAGTAGAGCTCACTAATATTTTTTCTTTAGACGCTGCAAATAAATCTGTGATCGCTTTGCATTCAGCCACATCGCCTAAAGGTGTCGAAGTACCATGAGCATTAATATAGTCGATATTTTCAGGCTGCAAACCCGCATCATTCAGCGCATTTTCCATTGAAATACGTGCACCAGACCCATCTTCTATCGGCGAGGTAATATGATGAGCATCATCACTCATACCAAAACCTGTCAGTTCTGCATAAATAGTAGCGCCACGAGCCTCTGCATGTTCAAGCTCTTCTAAAACTAACGCCCCAGCACCATCAGATAATACAAAACCATCACGCGCCTTATCCCAAGGACGGCTCGCTTTTTTAGGGTTATCATTCTTTGTTGAAAGTGCTTTGGCATTCGAAAACCCGGCCATTGCACCTGGCGTTGTCGCCATTTCAGCACCACCGGCAATCATCACATCTGCATCACCATAAGCGATTGTGCGTGCAGCATAGCCAATATTATGGGTACCCGTTGTACACGCTGTTACCAAGGCAATATTTGGACCCTTAAAGCCATACTTAATCGCGACATTACCGGCAATCATATTAATGATGGAACTTGGAACAAAGAAAGGTGAAACTCGACGAGCGCCAGATTTCACATAGGTATCACGAACGGTCTCAATTGTTTCAATTCCACCAATACCAGAACCAAATGCAACGCCGACTCTCATTTTTTTGTCTGAGCTTAAGTCAGCAATCCCCGCATCTTGAATAGCTTGTATTGAAGCAACCATGCCATATTGCATGAATACATCCATACGTCGCGCATCTTTCTTCTCGATATAATCAGTAATCTCTATATTAGAAATCTGCCCGCCAATTTTGACACCAAAGCCTTCCGTATCAAAGCGTGTAATTTCACTAATGCCACTCTGGCCATTAATGACGCTTTCCCAAGACTCAGCAACCGTATTTCCGACAGGAGATAACATCCCCATCCCTGTCACAACAACGCGCCTTTTTGACATACATCTAACCTCAATTAAACTAAGCATTGCTTATCGCAAGCATTACAGACTACCAATCTTTATCGCCTTTGCAACACTTGCCTGCTGCTTGTATACATCGACTGCGCATACTTACTCTTAGAAAAGTCAGCCCTACTAGCGTCGCAAAAAAAAACCGCCCAAAGTTTAACAGAGGACGGTTTTAATATTTTCTATCTTTGGCTTACTGATTCGCAATAATAAAATCAATCGCTTCTTGAACAGTAGAAAGCTTTTCTGCATCTTCATCAGGAATTTCAGTTTCAAATTCTTCTTCAAGCGCCATAACTAGCTCAACGGTATCAAGAGAATCTGCACCTAAATCTTCAACAAATGATGAGGTATTTTGAACTTCAGTATCTTTAACACCAAGCTGCTCACAAACAATTTTCTTAACACGCTCTTCTACAGTACTCATATTTTACTCTCTTTGTTCACTTTATCTGCTGTAAAAATTTCCAGACACCGACATTAAACTATATCGATACTGTTCTAAATACTTATTTCGGGTAGTCTAGATGAATCCTAAGCGGTAAACAAGCTACAAAACACCACAATTAAGGCCAATCAAAAGCTGTATTTTGGCCAATTTTGCATTGGAAATGCTTTTACAGCTTAGCCCATAAACATTCCGCCATTAACATGAATCGTTTCACCCGTGATATAACTCGCTTTATTTGAAGCTAAAAAACCTATCAATGAGGCGACTTCTTCTGGCTGCCCTAATCGTTTCATTGGCACACCTTCTAACATTCTATATTTAACATCTTCAGCTAAATCATCCGTCATACTGGTTTCAATAAAACCTGGCGCGACAGCATTTACTGTAATACCACGACTACCAATTTCTTGAGCTAACGAGCGACTAAACCCTTCGATACCTGCTTTGGAGGCACAATAATTGGCTTGCCCAGGATTTCCCATTTGCGCAACAACAGAACTAATATTAATAATTCGCCCCCATCTTGCTTTAGTCATTCCTCGCAACACAGCCTTAGACACACGATACACGGAACTAAGGTTAGTATTAATTACATCACCCCAATCATCTTCTTTCATTCTAAGCATTAAAGTATCACGGGTAATACCGGCATTATTCACTAAAATCAAAGGCGCGCCATAAGCTTGCGTTACTTGTTTAACACCTTCTTCTACCGACACAGGGTCAGATACATCCATCACAATACCGTCACCATCCAAGCCCCACTTTGAAAAATAGTGAGAGATCGATGAGGCCCCAGCTTCTGTAGTTGCAGTACCGATAACAGTCAAAGACCCATCTGCTGCTAGTTCTTTTGCAATCGCCTGACCAATACCTCTACTTGCACCTGTAACGAGCGCAACTCTTTTTTCAATGGACATGCTTTAATCTCTTTAAGTTCATAAATTTTTATTTTTAAATACTATCTCAATTACATACAGAATTTCGTCTTTATTCTGCAAATTCTGCCAAAACTTGAGCCATACTGGCCGAATCACTCATATTCATAGTTTTAACCGTTTTATCTATTCGCTTATTTAAACCGGTTAATACTTTCCCAGGACCACATTCGATAAAAAGTTGCGCACCATTTTTCGCCAGCGCTGTAATGGAATGCGACCAAAGAACTGGACGATGAAGATGCGCCAGCAAATTTGACTTTAATTCTGATAAATCAGAAACCTCAGTTGCACATACATTTTGTACAATTGGAATCAACAATGGACTGAACGAAGTCCTTTCCATCTCTTTAGCTAATGACTCCCCTGCAGGTTTTAATAAGTCACAATGACAAGGCACGCTAACAGGTAATTTTGCAGCCCGCTTAGCACCCTTTTCTTTTGCGATTATCATGGCGCGTGCTAAAGCTTCAGATGCACCAGAAATAACAACCTGCCCCGGCGAATTATAATTTGCAGCAGCCACCACATCACCTTGAGCAGCTTCTTGACACGCTAACTCAACAGAGGCCTCATCTAATCCTAGAATAGCCGCCATACCGCCCTCTCCCATCGGTACTGCGTCCTGCATAAGACTACCACGAAGATGAACCAAACGAGCAGCATCCGTCAATGTCAACACACCACCTGCAACCAGCGCTGAATATTCTCCCAAACTATGACCGCAAACAAAATCTGGTTTAATATCCGTTTGCGACCCCCAAACACGCCACATAGCGATACTTGCTGTGAGTACAAGAGGCTGCGTAATCGCGGTCTGATTGATACGATCTTCAGGCCCGTGCAAGGCAATCTCTTTCAGATCAATCCCAATAGCGTTAGATGCCTCATCAAACACTTGCCGTGCAACTTCAAATTCTTCCAATAAACTCGCCATCATCCCAATGCTTTGAGACCCCTGACCAGGAAACATAAATACAGTTTTCATGAATAACTCCTCAACACTAAAGCCTGAATTAAACCCAGAATTCAATGATATTGATATCTAAACAAAGTAGCCTGCTTGTATATTTTTTGAGTTAGAACAACACGTCTTCAAGCTGACTATTTATTAATGCGGGAAGATTGGCCTGCGCTTCTTTAGCCGCTAGGTCTATTGCATGCTCAAATGATGCAGATGAAGCGCTACCATGGCTTTTGACCAGTACGCCTTGTAACCCCAGAAAAATCGCACCATTATGTGTTTCAGGATCTAACTGTTTTAAGCTTTTAGCTAACCAGGGCAATAATAAGCGCCCTATTAATTTTTTATACCAAGTTTCTGTAAAAAAGTCTTTAACGCCACTAAGAATAATTTGAACAGCGCCCTCAGCGCTCTTTAGTGCAACATTTCCGACAAAACCATCACAAACAATCACATCTGCAACAGAGCGAAAAATATCACCGCCTTCTACAAACCCGACATAATTAACCGCTTCACACTCCTCTATGAGGGTGGCAGCAAGACGAACTTGCTCATTGCCTTTTATACTTTCGCCACCCACATTTAGTAAGGCTACTTTTGGCTTATCTATTTTCTTAATAGTTTGTGCTAACAATTGTCCCATTAAAGCAAATTGCAATAAATGTTCAGATGAACTATCCACATTTGCGCCAAGATCTAACACAAAACAACCACCACCTTGAGATGGAAATAGCTTAGTAATCGCGGGCCGGTCTATACCTGGGTACATTCGTAAAATTGAACGCCCCAGCATCATTAAAGCTCCAGTATTACCCGCACTAACACATGCGTCCGCTCGACCGTCACGCACCAACTCTAAAGCAATCGCCATTGATGAGTCTCGTTTTTTTCTTAGGGCACGAGAAGGTCGTTCATCCATAGACACCACAGTATCTGCATGAACAATTGTAATTGAAGGCTTATCTAAAGGCTGGTCTGACGAAGAGCTTGATGATTTTCTTTGAGGAGGATTTGTAGAATTCAGCAACAACAAAGCCTCCAACTTATCCTGGTTACCCACCAAAATAATGTCGAAGGTTATATTTTTCTGAAGAAAAGCTAAAGCAGCAGGAACGACAATCTCAGGACCGTCGTCTCCACTCATTGCATCGATTGCAATGGTGATCGCTGCACTCATCTTTTTTAGTCTTCAGCTAGCTCTATTACTTTTTTACCACGGTAAAAACCGTCAGCAGTAATATGGTGACGTAAATGCTTCTCACCACTAGTTGGATCTACAGACAATGTTGCAGCAGTCAATGAATCGTGTGAACGACGCATACCACGTCTTGAACGGGTTTTTTTACTTTTTTGAACAGCCATATTGCTCTCCCAAGGGCATATAATTCAATTCAAAGCCATGTAAACACAGCTTCACTTACGTTTTATAAATTTTAATCTTTCACTTTTAATGCTGACAATACGTCAAAAGGGTTTTCTTTCTCTTCCCCTTTATCAAAATCATCACTCTCAGCTTCTGGAGCATGCTCATTACGACATTCGTCATGATAAGCAAACATTGGCAAGCTAAGTATTAATTCTTCTTCAATTACATCCGCGATCTCTAAATTGTCGAGATCCACGAGTAAAGGCTCATATGCACGCGGCAAATTTTGAGCTTGCTCATCCGTAAACACCATCCCCAAAGCAAACTGGGATTCAATTGGTTTCGCTACTGGATGTAAACAACGCTGACATAACAGTGTAACCGTTGCATTTACTTTACCATTCAAGACGCGATAATTTTGTGCATCTCGATCAAACTCTAATTTCGCTTCCACAGAGCCATGCGTATCAACAAGCAATTCAGCAAGTCTCGGCATCAATTTAATTGATAGACTTCCCTCTAGGATCTTGTTTTGATCCGCGTATTTAAGAGGGTCAATCGTCTTTGGCAGTGTGTGTTCAGACATAGGCGCGCAATTCTAGGGCCGTGACCCTGTATTGTCAAAGGAAATACACTAATTTTTCATATTCTTCTAAAGAGTTCCTAACAATCCGGCTATAATTCACAACATTATGCAAACAGCATCTCAAAAAGCAGCTATAAGCAAACCATTATGAACATTATTCTCGCCTCATCCAGCACCTACCGAAAACACTTACTTTACAAAATCATACCCAACTTTAAGTGCGTCTCGCCCAACATTGACGAAACACAGTATGCGAATGAAGCATTCACTGACTTAGCAAAAAGATTAGCAACCGAAAAGGCGAACGCCATCGCAACCAATCACCCTGACGCTCTAATTATCGGTTCAGACCAAGTTGCCTGCCTAGACTCAAAACAACTCCATAAGCCAAAAAACAGAACTAACACAATCGAACAACTTATGAGCTGCCAAGGCAAAAGCGCTTACTTTTATACCAGCCTCTGCTTATTAAACAGCAAAACAAATAAAATCCAAACCTCAGTCGAGCGCTATGAAACAAAGTTTAGAAATTTAAGCGAACAACAAATCACGCATTACGTTGATAGAGAACCCGCCTTTGACTGCGCCGGCGGCTTTAAAATAGAAGGCTTAGGCATCGCCTTATTTGAGAAAATAAGCGGTGATGACCCCAACACTCTCATTGGGCTACCGTTAATAAAGCTTATCAAAATGCTGGAAAACGAAGGCGTACCTGTTTTATAAGCACACCTTCACTCAAACTCTGCCAAACTAAAAGCTTTTACTCATTAACGCATTGAGAAACCACCAATATTTAAAACACTCGCCATGGCATTACCTGCCGCCACACCTAATGTTTTAGTAAAGCGCTCGAATGGGTCTGGCTGAGGCGTAAAATCAACAATTTCAGCAGCACCTACAATTTCACGTGCCACATAACCACTACTACCCAAACCATCAATAAAGCCTTTTTCTAGTGCCTGTTCACCATTCCAAATCAAGCCGCTGAAAGTATCCTCATCAATATGAAGACGATCACCACGCCCTTCTTTTACCTTAGCAATAAATTGCTCGTGCGTTTTATTCAGCACTCCATTCCAAAACGCCACTTCACTTTCTTTTTCCTTACTAAAAGGATCTAAAAAGGCCTTATTCTTACCTGATGTATAAAGCCGTCGCTCTACACCTAATTTTTCCATTGTTTCTACAAAACCAAAGCCAGAGGCAACGACACCAATCGACCCCACTAAACTCGCTTTGTCTGCATAAATTTGATCCGCTGCCGCTGCGATATAATAGGCACCTGAAGCACCTATATCACTTATCACCGCATATAACGGCTTATCAGGATGAAGCACACGAAGCCGTTTAATTTCATCATAAACATAACCCGACTGTACTGGACTACCGCCAGGGCTATTTATTCTCAAAATAACAGCCTTAGCACCTTCTGCCTCAAAAGCAGCTCTCAACCCAGTCACTAAAAAGTCTGCACTCGCCTCTTCACCCGCAGCAATCACGCCGCGCAAGTCAACCAATGCGGTATATGTTTCAGCATCACCTATTTTCTTATCACCCAGACTATCAGCCATAATAAATAGCAATGCGAACAAGTAACTAAAAGTTAATACCTTAAAAAAAACACCCCAGCGACGAGACCGGCGTTGCTCTACACCAAGCTGTAACATTGTTTTTTCAATTAACTTCCACTCTTTGGATGATTGATTATTTGAATCCAAGCTCTACTCCTAACAGACTAAATTAAATTAAGGCTAATATTTCTGAAATATGATCAACTATTCTAATCGGCTTATGTTTATTGAGTCTAGTAACATCGTGCACACCATAACTAACACCAACAGACCCCATCCCAAATCGTGCCGCCATTTCCAGATCATATTCAGTATCGCCAACTAAAAACATTTTTGTTGGTGATAACGAGAAATGCTCAGAAATTTGTGTAAGCATCATAGGGTCCGGCTTAGATCGTGTCTCATCTGCACAACGCTCTATATCAAAATAAGGTTTAAGCCCCGTTGCCTCCAGCGCTTTATCAAGACCATTTCTACTTTTACCTGTTGCAACAGCGAGCTTTATACCGGACATTTGTAATTGATCCAGCGTTTCCAACACCCCATCAAACAGCATTGTTTGATCAATTTCTTTGCTAAAAAAGAAATGTGAATAATGTTTTCTAAGTACAATTACCTGTTCATCTGTCAGCTCAGGATACAAAACAAGCAACGCTTCTCGCATCCCTAGACCAATAATATCCTTAATAACATCATAACTAAGCATAGGCAGCCCAACAGCGCGTGCAGCATACTTAATACTTGCAACTATATGCGATTCCGAGTCAACTAAAGTACCGTCCCAATCAAACACAACAACTTCATACTGCCCATTCATAACGACCGACACCTTTTATTCACGTTACTTTCAATAAAACTCATCTAATTAGTATTTTTCACCCAACGACATCATCTTTAAACTATCTTTAAAAACATCATCATAAGGCGCTTCAAAACTCACCATTTCATCACTTTTAGGGTGAGTAAAATGTATCGCTTTTGCATGCAACATCAAACGAGATTTTTCCATCCCGTAGAAATCCTCTTTATCCCGCGCTAAGTATTTAACATCACCAACAAGAGGGCACCCTGTAAATAAGGCATGCACTCTTATTTGATGAGTACGACCAGTAAGAGGTTTCGCCTCCATTAAAGAAAAATGCTCTGAGCTACCTAAGGTTCGAAAACGTGTCTGGCTCGGTTTACCATCTTGGTGCACCAATACAACCCGCTCCCCCGACTGCATTTCACTACGTTTAAGTGGCACATCTACATATTTACGATTCTTCGGCCAACTCCCATAAACAGCCAAGTGATAAATTTTATTTACCTGCCCCTCTCTAAATTGCTCATGAAGATTACGCAAAGCTGAACGCGACTTTGCGATAAGGATACATCCAGATGTATCTCGATCTAATCGATGAACAAGTTCTAAAAACTGAGTTTCGGGGTACCGCGTACGTAACGCTTCTATCAAACCCATATGAATACCGCTTCCACCATGAACTGCCAAGCCAGAAGGTTTATTAATGACTAACAAGTATTTATCTTCAAATATAACCGCGGTATCTAGATAGGAAGTTAAGGATTTACTTACTTTGCCCGCCTCACCTGCCTGCGCAAGCCCAAAAACAGGAGGGATCCGAACAATATCGCCTAAAACCAATTTACTTTCAGGCTTACATCGTTTTTTATTGATTCGCACCTCACCCTTACGAATAATTTTATATATCTTCGACTTAGGAATACCTTTTAGCTGAGTAATCAGAAAATTATCAACTCGTTGGGTTTCATTCTTTTCGGTCACTGTAACAAACTTTACTTGAGGAACATCACTGCTGTTTTCTGTCACTTTGTCGCTATGATCATTTGCCTCACTAGACTGTAGAAAATTCGCCCCACCAGCTTCTATGCCTACCCGAACATCACGCGTTTTAGAACCATCATTTTTTCTTTCAGGCCGGCCATTATTACCACGCTTTTTCACTGCTGATGAAGCAGCAGTAGTACGAGATTTGTTTTTTCTGTTCTTTTGCGTTTTTTTTACGTTCATATCTCGTTTCAATTTAGGATTAAAAAGGACTTATTCGCACTGATAATTTGCTGCGTTTCATATTAACTGCTATATTCCGGCATTATTGTGCCAAATGAGCGTACTGAATAGTACCAGAAATTACTTCTTTTTAGAGGAAGCTGAGCGGAAACAGACGCCGGCAGCACAATAATTAAGAAATATCGAAAGCATGGCAAGTTGCTTAGCAACAAAAAAATAGAATTAAAACAATATAGAAAAATATAGCAATCGGACTAACAACGTTGCCGCGTTATTACATTTTGAATACTGCGATTTAACATTTTGGGTACTTTAGAGCTGTTAACCAAAACACTCGATTTACAAGCCCCACAATGATGATCACAGAAAAATTATACTTCTTTCATTACTCACTTTATGACATGAAAGATAAATTAAATGCGTGGAAAGCCGCATTAAAAGAGAACAGAATTTAAGCCCGTATGTCTAATTTACCACGACTGCTTAATGTTAGATTAAGCACAAACCAGTAAATTTACATACCTTCGTAGCGTCGCTAGGCTGCACGTAAAAGTTTACGATGCAATAAGACCAAGTTATAGCTACGAAAAAGAGATAGAAAGCAACAATGCTATATGGTAAGTAACTACTTACTAATATAAATAGCTATTATCGAACTTTTTGGTAATTTCAAAAAACGATAACTATTTTGCACAGCCTTCGTCCACCCTTCTGTTTACTCTTTACTGTCGCTTTCCAGCACTAACTGGAAAACTTACATGAAAAGAATGCTTATAAACGCAACCCAAAGTGAAGAATTACGCGTTGCTTTGGTTGACGGACAAAAACTCTACGACCTAGACATCGAAGCAGGTTCGAGAGAGCAAAAAAAATCAAACATTTATAAAGGTAGAATCACACGAGTCGAACCTAGCCTTGAAGCTGCATTTGTAGATTTTGGTGCCGAACGACACGGTTTCTTGCCGTTAAAAGAAATTTCTAAAGAATATTTCAACCCGGCTGCAGGTAAAGGCCGCGTTAATATTCGAGAAGCAATACGTGAAGGCCAAGAAGTAATTGTTCAAGTTGACAAAGAAGAGCGCGGCAATAAAGGCGCAGCACTAACAACCTTCATTAGTCTAGCGGGCCGATATCTTGTATTAATGCCTAACAACTCTCGTGCTGGCGGTATTTCACGCCGAATCGAAGGCGATGAGCGCAGCCATTTAAAGGATGCTATGTCTGGCCTAGAAACCCCTAAGAATATGGGCGTCATTGTACGTACCGCGGGTGTTGGCCGCTCAACAGAAGATCTTCAATGGGATTTAGATTATTTACTTCAATTTTGGGATTCTATCACTAGCGCATCGAAAGACCGCCCTGCGCCGTTCCTTATATACCAAGAAAGCAATGTTATCATACGTGCTATCCGCGATTACCTGAGACAAGATATCGGTGAAGTACTTGTTGATGCGCCGTTAGTTTTTGAAGATGTTCTTAATTTTGTACGCTCAGTCATGCCAGCATACGAAAGTAAAATCAGACTTTATCAAGATGAAACACCGCTATTTAATCGCTATCAAATTGAATCTCAAATCGAAACAGCCTTTCAACGTGAAGTAACGTTACCGTCAGGCGGCTCAATCGTTATAGACCCTACTGAAGCTTTAGTTTCAATTGACATCAACTCCGCTAGAGCAACAAAAGGTAGTGATATCGAAGAAACAGCGCTTCAAACAAACCTTGAAGCGGCTGAAGAAATTGCACGCCAATTACGCTTACGTGATATGGGTGGATTAGTCGTGATCGACTTTATCGATATGGGCCCTAGCAAAAATCAACGCGACGTTGAAAATCGCATGAAGAAATCACTTGAGCTTGACCGCGCTCGCGTTCAAGTTGGAAAGATCTCTCGTTTCGGTTTACTTGAAATGTCACGCCAACGTTTACGCCCATCTTTGGGTGAAACACGCTCTGAAGTTTGCCCACGATGTAGCGGACAAGGCACTATTCGTGACATTGAATCACTTGCACTATCTATCATGCGCATTATGTATGAAGAAGCGACCAAGGATAAAACAAAAGAAGTACAGGCAATTCTTCCTGTTTCTGTTGCGACATTCCTATTAAATGAAAAGCGTAAACAAATTTCTGACATTGAAAAACAGCAATCTGTACGCGTCATCATTATTCCAAACGAAGCTATGGACACTCCTCACTACGAATTAAACCGTGTTCGCGACGATGAATCTGAGCAAGGTGATGAAAAAGCTAGCTATACACTCAAGCCAGAACGAAAAGAAAGTACACATAGAACCTCAGCACCAAAAAAAGAGTTTGTTCGCGAAGAAGCAGCTGTTAAATCAATAACACACGCAAAACCTGCCCCTTCAACTGAAAGCTCAACAGCTCAAAGCCAACAAACGACAAGCGTCAAAACTTCTAATACCACTGAAGAATCTGGCTTAATGAAAAGAATCACATCAAAGCTATCCGCTATGTTTAGCAATGATGAGAAAGCGGCTAGTGTCGCGAAAGAAGCGCCTGTTCGCCAGAACCAACGTTCGCCAAAAAGTAGCCATCAGAGCAATAAACAAGGCGCTCGAAACCAAGGAAGCAGAGGTCCTCGCCAAGGCCAAGGTGATCGAAAAACATCACAGCAAAACCGAAGCAGTAATTCTAATGATAACCAGCGTAGAAATGATTCAGGTAAACGTCAAACAAGCCAGAATCAAGATCGCAACACGAACCGAAACGAACGAAAGCCTTCAGAGCATTCAAGGGATCGTAAAGCGTCTGCTTCACAAGATTCAAACTCTGCCAATCAGCACCAAAGACGTAACCGTAATGGAGGCCATCAAGCTAAGAAGTTTGAAGACAAACACAAACCTGCAGCATTAGTTGAGAAGACTCAAACTAAGCCAGAGGCCGATATTGTTATTAGCCCCACCAGCTCGGAGCCTAAGAAAGTAGCTAATAAAACAACAGCGCCGGCTGCAAAAATGGAAACATCTACGACTTCACCCATAGTTGCACCACAAAGAGTAGCACCACAAAGAGTGGCATCACCAAGCTCTG
>Ga0209825_1000038_pt1 | contig 130791 bp, 113 predicted proteins | sample EN8Hudsemesocosm_FD_184631 | JGI IMG/M metagenome (GOLD analysis project Ga0209825, IMG submission 184631) | Methane-oxidizing microbial communities from mesocosms in the Hudson Canyon - EN8B Hudson Canyon (SPAdes) (version 2) | ecosystem: Environmental > Aquatic > Marine > Cold seeps | place... | reverse complement strand
CCGGCGCCGCCATACCCCTTTCACTTGCGCCCTTTAACTATTGGCCCATAGCCGTCATCAGCTTGGCTATATTTGCCCACAGCCTCATCGGCTCAAGCGGCCACCAGGCCTTAAAAAACAGTTTTTCGTTTGGCTTAGGCTACTACGGCAGCGGCGCCTCTTGGGTGTTTGTGAGCATCTACAGCTTTGGCAGCACGCCCTTAGCCCTCGCCTTATTGATGACAGCGCTTTTTGTCATCTTTCTCGCCTTGCTCTTTAGCTTGCCTTGGTACTTCTCTCATTCACTGAATCGACGACAGGCCAATCACTGGACCATGCCTCTGAACTTTGCCGTACTTTGGGTGCTCAATGAATGGCTGCGCTCGTGGGTTTTGACAGGGTTTCCCTGGCTCTACATTGGCTACGGCCACCTCGACACGCCGCTCGCCGGCTGGGCACCTGTCACTGGAATTTTTGGCTTGGGGCTAATACTCGCCTTCAGTGCCGCTTGGCTTGCCCGACTGATAAAACTGAAGACTGAAAAACAGACACTCACCACACATCTACTCGCCGGCCTGCTAGTGGTTGCCCTTTGGTCCGGCGGCGATGTACTGCGTAATAAAGCATGGACTCAAGTCAATGGCGAAGCTATCACTGTCGGCATGGTGCAACCCAACATTCCTCAAAATCTTAAATGGGCCGACCATTTTCGAGAGCCTACTCTCGACCGACTGCGCAGCCTAAGTGAAAACCTATGGGTCAACGACTGGGTGATTTGGCCTGAAGCCGCCGTGCCCATCCTCTATCACGAAGCTGGCCCCTTTCTTCTCGAAATGGACGCCCGTGCCCAGCAAGAAGGTAGCGCCTTAATTACTGGCATACTCTACGACGACCACCAACAGAAAAAATATTTCAACAGCATTCTCGGGCTGGGCAAAGCCATGGGCCTGTACCACAAACAAAGGTTGGTGCCCTTCGGCGAATACGTACCACTAGAACGCTGGCTAAGAGGCCTGATAGCTTTCTTTGACCTACCTACTTCTGTCATTCACAAAGGCCCTGGTCGCCAACAAGGCCTACTGGCTGGCGATTATAAAATTGCCCCGTCAATTTGCTATGAGATCGTTTATCCCGGACTAGTCTCAATCGGCGCGAGCCAATCTGACGTATTATTAACCATCAGCAACGACGCCTGGTTTGGCCACTCCATAGGCCCATTACAACACATGGAAATGGCGCAGATGCGCGCACTCGAAACAGGCCGCTACCTAATCAGAAGCACCAATAATGGTCTAAGTGGAATAGTGGACACCAAGGGTAAGCTGATAGAAAAAAGTGAGCAGTTCAAGATGCAAACTCTCTCAGGCCAAGTGATTCCAATGACAGGCCTAACCCCTTTCTTGAAATGGGGTAGCGCACCCGTAATTGCGTTCAGTTTTTTCATATTTGGGTTGAATTTCTGGCGAAACAAAAAATCGCGCAATTAACGAAATAAAATACAAGAAAAAGCGAGCTAAGTATTGCGCCCATTTAAGAACGCGCTTTTCCTAAAAAACCTATTCAGCAAAATCCAAAACAGGCTTTTTAGACCCCGACAACAACATCGATGCTAAAAATTCTTTTTGTGACTTTCCAGTCACCAACTGACTCTTAGCCGAGCGCGCAGAAGACCCTACCCAGCCAAAGCGCCATCTCAGTATCTCGGTTTCCTCGGAGCCGTCTCTAAGCTCAAGTATATCCAAGGCCTCATGGTTCAAATTGAAGCGACTGACTAACTGGTGGGCCAAATGCTCGGCATTTTTTGCAATTACGCTGGAGGGGGTTTTTTTTAGAGCGTGAAGGAACAAATAGCCCCGTTCAGCAGTAGAAACTAGCTTAACACCAAGATTCATATCTTGGCCAAGCCGATTCGTCAACGTGAGTTGATCAAACAACAAATCTGTATCCATAACTATTTATCAATCTTTTTTTATGATTATTATTGAGCCTCCTTCCCGGAGGAGGCGCATGGTACCACAGCTCACCGGCAACACAACCGCCGGCTCACATTAGCGAAGTACCATGACAAAAAAAAGACAAAAAAAACCCGCGACCAAATAAGTCGCGGGCGTCATATACAGACACAGATACGATACTACCCAGCACTCACAATAGGCAAACTGTCAGCGACAGCATTGGAGCGCCCTCCTCACGTCAAAAGGGAATGACAGTGAAGAGAAGACAGTCTGCCACGTAATGACAGCGCTGTCTATAATTATTGAATATCCGCCCCCACGCGCACTATCTTCATGGTATTTGTGCCACCGTGTACGTTTAAATAGTCACCTTTGGTAACAATAACTAGGTCACCTTTCTTAACAATCTTGCGCCCCAGTAACTCATTTACCGCACACTGATTCACTTCACTACTTTTCAAGCTGTCACTGTCGAAAGGAATGGTATTTACGCCCCGATACAGAGCGACCCGACGCTGAGTTTCAACTTTTGGCGAGTACGCAAAAATAGGCAGGCCAGAGCTGATTCGTGACATAAGCAGAGGAGTATCACCACTTTCGGTCATGCAAATTATGGCCTTCACCCCTTCTAAATGATTAGCCGTATACATGGCAGCTAAGGCGATAGACTCATCTATTTGTGTGAATTCTTGGTTGATACGGTGGGTAGAGCGATGGACTTGTGTTTGCCTTTCGGCGCCCATAATTACCCGCACCATGGCTTCAACTGTTTCTAAAGGAAAATCACCCGCGGCCGTTTCCGCTGACAACATCACTGCATCGGTACCGTCTAAGACAGCGTTTGCCACATCAAAAACTTCCGCTCTCGTAGGCAGAGGACTGACAATCATCGACTCCATCATTTGGGTTGCGGTGATCACTCCGCGGTTGAGCGAGCGAGCACGGGCAATGATATGCTTCTGTACACCAATCAATTCTGCATCACCAATTTCAACACCCAGATCGCCACGGGCCACCATAACCGCATCAGAAGCCAAAATGATCTTGTCCAGAAGATCGGTATCTTGTACCGTTTCTGCGCGTTCTATTTTGGCGACTAAGCCTGCCTGGCCTCCCGCCTGTTTCAGCAATTCTCGCGCCTGCACCATATCACTCGCACTACGCGGAAAGGAAACTGCCAAATAATCGACACCTATATCTGCCGCCAATTTAATATCGCGGAAATCTTTTTCGGTTAAGGCTGGTGCGGACAAACCGCCACCTTGACGATTGATGCCTTTGTTATTCGACAACAACCCTCCCACTTTTACCGTGCAATAAATTCGAGAGCCGGAAATTTCATCCACATGAAAAACCACACGACCGTCGTCTAATAATAATATATCGCCTACCTTGCTATCATTGGGCAAAGCTTTGTAATCAATGCCCACCTGATTTTGATCGCCCGCATTGCTGTCGAAATCAGCATCTAAAACAAATTTGTCCCCAACGTTCAAGAGTATTTTTTGATTGTCTTTAAATCTGGAAATACGAATTTTAGGGCCCTGTAAGTCACCTAGTACCGCAACAAAAATTCCGTGCTTTGCCGAGAGAGCCCTCACCTCTTCCGCGCGTGCTCGGTGAGCATCGGGCTGACCGTGTGAAAAATTCAAACGGACCACATTAACCCCCGCCAAGAGAATTTTTTCGAGGACACCTTCACCATCAGTGGCAGGCCCAAGAGTCGATACAATTTTAGTGCGACGTAGCGTCATAGTGTTTTCCGGAGATTGATATTGTAGGGGAAGGCCGCCCATCATATATTAATAAAGTGCGGCCAATAAAAAACAATGGTATTAATGGCCTGCAGGCCCAAAGGCATGATCTTCCAGCCAAGCCGCCGCTCCAATCAAGGCAGGCGAATCATTCACCATTAGATAGACAGGAATGCTTTCCATGTAGGAAGACATCAGGCCTTTACTTTGAAAACTGAGCGAAAATCCTGAGTCGAGTAAAAAATCTTTAATCCGAGGTAAAATACCACCGGCCAAATACACGCCACCTTTTGCTCCACAGGTAAGTGCCAAATTACCCGCCGCCGAACCAAGAATTCGACAAAACAAAGCTAAACTCTCCCGACATAACTCATCCTGATTACTCGACCCTAGCTCGGAGACTTGAGCCGGCTCATAATTTTCAGGCACCTTATTTTGCATACTACACAATGTGCGATAAAGAGTGACAAGACCTCGCCCACAGAGCAGTGTTTCAAGAGACACATGTTCAAAATCCTGCATCAATGCCTGTAGTAGGCTCATTTCCTGCAAATTACACGGTGCAAAATTTGCGTGTCCACCTTCGCCAGCCTGAGGCTGCCAAATCGAACCGTTATATGTGAGTGAGGCAACTCCTAAACCCGTTCCGGGGCCAATAATAGCTTTAGCGGCATGGGTTCTAGCCTCTCCCGACTTCACCTGAATTAAGTCCCCAGGCTGTAAATGTGTGACCGAACAGGCCTGCGCGGCAAAATCATTAATTACTTCAAAATTTTCCAAATCAAAGTCAGCTTTCACCCCGGAACGAGAAAACCGCCAGTTCAAATTGGTCATTTTGAATTGATCTCCATCCACAGGGCCCGCTAGGGCCACACAAACATGGCGCGGTCGAATACCATCAAGAGAATCAAAGTAAGTCTGCAATAGTGACTCAAATGTCTCAAATGTCGCGCAGTCATAATTCTTCTGATCGACAATCACGAACTCACCACTATCGGCTTTTTCTTCTGTCACCAATGCAAAACGAGCGTTGGTACCACCGATATCAGCTACAATCTGAGGGAATCGACTCATGTCACGCATCCCCCAAACTGGCGACACTACTGGCGCCTAACTCAGCAGCCGTGGCGGAAGTTCGAAACATGTTAAATAACTCTCGCCCCATGCCGAAGTGAGATTGCTCACTGGGGCTCGCCGCAGGAATTCTTTTCGCGAGCTCTTCCTGCTCCACTAATATTTCCAGTGTGCCTAAGTTCGCATCTAGGCGAATTAGGTCACCCGTTTGCACCTGTAAAAGTGGTCCGCCGTCCGCACTTTCGGGGCTAACATGAATGGCCGCAGGCACTTTGCCTGACGCTCCAGACATACGGCCATCGGTTACCAAAGCCACCTTAAATCCTTGATCTTGCAACACTCCGAGCGCGGGAGTCAGCTTATGTAACTCAGGCATACCATTCGCCTTTGGTCCCTGGAAACGCACCACGGCAACAAAATCCTTATTTAGCAAGCCGGCCTGAAATGCCTCCTTCACAGCCGACTGGCTAGAGAACACAATAGCGGGCGCTTCAACAACACGATGCTCTGTTTTTACTGCAGAGACCTTTATTACACCTCGACCTAAATTACCCTCGAGCAAACGAAGGCCACCATCAGGACTAAATGGCTCACTAGCCGACCGCAACACTTCTGTATCGAGAGAAGTTTCTGGCCCCTCTTGCCAATAAAGTGTATCGCCATCGAGAAACGGTTCAGTACGGTAATCGGAAAGTCCAGTTTTCGGCGCAACACTCATGACATCGTCATGCAATAAACCGGCGTCTAAAAGTGTAGCCATTAAATAGGTCATACCACCGGCTGCATGAAAGTGATTTACATCTGCACTGCCGTTCGGATAAATACGCGTTAACGAAGGAATGGCTTTTGACAATTTGTCGAAATCGCTCCAGTTTAAAACAATACCCGCCGCCCGAGCTATAGCCACTAAATGAAGAGTGTGGTTGGTTGAACCTCCGGTGGCCAAAAGCCCGATCACGCCATTTACAATGGCTTTTTCATTCACCAATTCTCCGATAGGGCGATAATCTTCCCCCTGCGCCGTTATCTGCATAACGCGCTTGGCCGCAGCGGCCGTTAAAGCGTCACGCAGTGGTGTATTCGGATTTACAAAAGACGAACCTGGGAGATGTAAACCCATTATCTCCATCAGCATTTGGTTGCTGTTAGCCGTACCATAAAATGTGCAGGTCCCAGGGCTATGGTAAGACGCGCTCTCGGCCGCAAGCAATTCATCACGACCAATTTCTCCTTTGGCAAACTGCTGACGAACACGCGCCTTTTCATTATTGGGTAAACCTGAGGTCATAGGTCCAGCCGGCACAAACACCGCAGGAAGATGACCAAAAGACAAAGCGCCGATGAGTAAACCTGGAACAATTTTGTCGCAAACCCCTAAAAACAACGCACCATCAAACATGTTGTGCGACAGGGCAACAGCGGTAGACATGGCAATCAAATCACGACTGAACAATGACAATTCCATGCCCGGCTCACCCTGAGTAACACCATCGCACATTGCAGGGACTCCGCCGGCAAATTGAGCCACGCCACCAGCCTGATGGATAACTTCTTTGATCTGGGCGGGCATCACATTGAAAGGTTCGTGCGCCGAGAGCATGTCATTGTAAGCAGATACGATGGCAATGTTGGCGGCCGGCGTATCAGCCAGCGCCTTTTTGTCATCACTGCCGCAAGCGGCAAAACCGTGTGCGAGATTACCACAGGGTAGGCCTCCACGAAGTGGCCCCTTGCTGGACGCTTCACGGATGCGGGCCAAATATCGGCCGCGAGTTTCACGACTGCGTTCAACAATATCCGCCGTCACCTGTTCAATAATTGGATGCATAATGTCTAACTTCTATAATTCATATTTTAAATCTGAACCAAGCTCAATTTGAACTTAGTCGCCGTGCCAGCGGCGTCCCTGCCCACTGAGTAATTCTTTTGCTTCTGCTGGGCCCCAAGAACCCGAGGCATAAGATGAAGGCTTATGCTCCGGCTTAGCCCAAGCTTCAAGTACCGGTGTCAACCAATCCCACGCTTGCTCTACTTCACCTCGATGGGCAAAGAGCGTGGGATTATTTTCCACGACATCTAGCAACAAACGTTTATAGGCATCGCTGTAACGTCGCTCAAAGGTATCGGAAAAATCCAGATCCAAATCAACCGGTTTTAATCGCATATCGGTACTGTTTAATTCTTTGGTCATCAAGGTGAGCTTGATGCTTTCTTCAGGCTGCAAACGAATTACCAAACTATTTGGCATCAGCCCACCTGCCTCCTCGCCATAAACCAAATGAGACACTGGCTTATACTGGATCGCTATTTCAGCAAACTGTTCTTTCATACGTTTACCCGTACGAAAATAAAAAGGCACTCCGGCCCAGCGCCAATTATCCACGAAAGCGCGAATCGCAACGAAGGTTTCTGTGGCGCTCTCTGGGTTGCCCAGCTCATCCAAATAACCACTTCGCTCTTCGCCGTCCATTTCACCTTTAGTGTATTGGCCCGCTACCGTATTGTGACGAACGGCCTCTTCATTCATTGGGCGCAGAGCTTCCATCACCTTCAATTTTTCAGCGCGTATATTTTCAGCAGTCATTTTGTTGGGCGGCTCCATGGCCACCAGAGAAAACAATTGCAGAAGATGGTTTTGCACCATGTCTCGAAGTGCACCCGCCTGATCGTAGAAGGTGGCACGCCCTTCCAAGCCTACTTTTTCGGCTATGGTAATTTGCACATTATCGATGGTTTTGTTGTCCCACAAATGCTCAAACAGGACATTAGTAAAACGCAGCGCCAAAAGGTTTTGTGCGGTTTCCTTTCCGAGGTAGTGATCTATTCTGAAAATTTGCGCCTCAGTGAAATATTCCGCAACGGCCGCATTGATCACTTTGGACGACTCTAAATCGTAGCCAATGGGTTTTTCGAGTACCACTCGCGCGTTGGTCTTAATCAAACCGGCGTTTGACAACTTAAGGCTTGTAGCACCGTAAAGGTTGGCTGGGATGGCAAAATAAAAAATGACGGTTTTTTCTTCTGGGGCGGCAATGGCTTCAGCAAATACAGCCCACTCTTCGCCATCGCCCGCGAGATCTACACTGAGGTGATTGAGGCGACGACTGAATTTTTCCCAGGTGGATATGGAGAGCTCGCCCTGCTTAAGGTGCGACTCTAAGCCCGCCAACACTTTGTCTCGCAGTGAACTGCTGGTACTTCTCGATGCGGCAAAAATGCGGGTATCGTCGCTAAATTTCCCTTCTGCCTCACAACGATACAATGCAGGCATTAACTTTCGGATGGATAAATCACCAGAGCCACCAAAAATTACGATATCAAAGCTATTGGTCATTAAAGCACTCTCCACTGGTGTCGCTTGAGCGACTATTGAGGGCCGCAACCCAAAGAGCTAGCTTCCCACAGTTTTAGGGTGAGATACTAGAGCTAACTGACAGCGCTGTCAATACGGAAACCAGAAGGCGAGGCGATCACCAGTGAAAATTGACAGCGCTGTCTACATCCAGTTTAATACAGACCTTAGACTGAGTAGTGGGGCGACACTCACTAGTAGTGATAACAAAAAAATAGAGAGATAATACGATGGCGGGAATGATGAACGGTGGGGCGGCAAGCGCCACAGTCAATAACGAGCAAGCAGGCGAAAACAACACCTTTGCACTGGGCGCTCTAACAACCCTTTTCTTCATGTGGGGCTTCATCACTTGCCTCAACGATATTCTAATCCCACATTTAAAAGGCGTATTTTCGCTCAGTTACACTGAAGCGATGCTCATCCAATTTTGCTTTTTTGGTGCTTATTTCCTAGTTTCTTTGCCCGCGGGCACATTGGTTAGACGTTTAGGCTATAAGAAAGGTATTGTTCTAGGGCTTTTGACCGCGGCTATTGGCTGCGTTTTATTCTACCCAGCCGCGTCAGCACAATCTTATCCTGTCTTTTTGGGCGCACTGTTTGTCTTGGCTTCAGGCATTACCGTTTTACAGGTTTCGGCAAACCCTTATGTGACGGCTCTCGGCAATCCCGATACAGCTGCCAGCCGCTTAACCATGACTCAAGCTTTCAACTCACTGGGCACTACCGTGGCGCCTTTTTTTGGCGCGATGCTGATTCTGGCTGGCGCCGATGCAGGTGCTGATGCCATGGGCGCAGATGCCGTAAAAACCCCCTACCTTATGTTGGCCGCCGCGCTTGCCGTTTTGGCCGCTATTTTCAGCCAATTGAAACTGCCTGAAATTTCCTCCCACACCGTGCCCGATGAGAACGTAGAGAGCGCCGACGACGGCCGTTCGGCTTGGTCTTATTCACACTTGGTTCTGGGGGCTCTAGGCATTTTTGTCTATGTCGGTGCTGAAGTGTCCATTGGCAGTTTTTTGGTAAATTTCTTAGGTGAAGAGAACATTGCAGGCTTGGAAGAGGCAGATGCTGCAAAATACATTGCCTATTACTGGGGCGGCGCCATGGTGGGTCGTTTCATAGGTGCGATGGCGATGCAGAAAGTTAAGGCCGGCAATGCTTTGGCATTCTGTGCTTTTGGTGCATGTGCTTTGATTGCGCTGGCTGTATTCTCAGAAGGCCATATAGCAATGTGGGCTATTTTAGCAGTAGGACTCTTTAACTCGATCATGTTTCCGACCATTTTTAGTTTGGCGATTAACCAGTTGGGTAATCATACCAGCCAGGGTGCTGGGGTTCTTTGTCTAGGAATTGTGGGCGGTGCTCTACTGCCTGTATTCCAAGGCATGCTAGCCGACTCTATTGGTATTCAGCTGGCTTTCTTAATGCCAATTCTTTGTTATGTCTACATTGCCTATTATGGATTGAGAGGATCCATCGTTAAGGGGTAATGAGCTAAGAGTAAACAGCCCTGGCCCGAGAGGGCCACTGGGCTCGAAGCCTGTCGAAAACTAATAAGGCCACCCAGCACGGTCGAGTTCGACTCAACTCTTACCCTTTCGCTTCTCTAGCGTTTTCTCGCTTCCAAATAGCGCTCGTAATCCGGTACTTCCCGAACATAACTTGCAGCCATTAGGCTGGAAGTTATCAGCATGTCTGCTGTACTGCGATTGCACGCAACCGGTATATTCCAAACAGCGGCAATTCTTAATAAAGCTTTTACGTCTGGGTCATGGGGCATCGGCTCAAAGGGGTCCCAGAAAAATATTAGAAGATCTATTTGCCCCTCACTGATCCTTGATCCAATTTGCTGGTCGCCACCCAGAGGGCCACTAATGAGTTTTGTAACACTCAAACCCGATTCTTTTTCTACGTAGGTGCCGGAAGTGCCGGTGGCAAAAAGTTGGTGGGCACTAAGTGCTTCGCGATGCTGAGCACACCATTTAGTGAGAGTGGTCTTTAGGTTGTCGTGAGCGACGAGGGCTATGTTCTTTTCGGCGGGGGAGGTTATTTTCTTGTATTCCATAGTTTTAAGCTCTATTGAAATTTATTCGTCTATGCTCGGTAATTCTACTCTATACAAATACTAATACTTCAATATCGCTTTACTCGGGTGCGGGCCCTGATGAATCACGCAAAATCAAACTGCAGTGAAGCGATTTTTCTTCGTGAGAAGTCGGCTTGTTAGATAGCTCATTGAGCAGCAGGGCCGTGGCTTTTTCAGCAAGCTCTTCAATGGGCTGGCGAATGGTGCTCAATTCTGGCCAAGTCAGCGTACAGATTGGGGAATCATCAAAACCCACAACACTGAGCTGGGCAGGAATATCTATATTAAGACTGTGTGCTGCCTGTATAACCCCGGCGGCCATATTGTCGTTACAAGCAAAAATGGCGGTGGGCGGTTTGCTGGTTTTAAGCATATGTAAAGCGGCTTCACGGCCAGAATCACAGTCGTAAAACCCTTGCCGTACGAGCCGCTTCGGCTGTTTTATTTTATGCTCGGCTAGAGCCTGACCAAAGCCTTCTTCTCGAGCGGCACTAGACGAGTGGTCAGGGTGGCCCGCGATAAAACCAATGCGGCGATGCCCCAAGCCAATGAGGTATTCAGCCATGTCTTTTGCCGCTCGACTGTCATCACAATATACGCAAGCAGACAGCTCGTGATGCTCTGCAGGAGAGATCCGCACATAGGGCATTTTTAAACTATCGAGCGTCGTCATAACTTCGGGAATATCTGACAAGGGCGGAGTGAGTATGACGCCGTCCACCCTAGATTTACTCAATAGGTTTTCTATCTCATGGCACAATTCAGCGTCTTGGTATTTACAGGGGTGGATCAACAGGTCGTAATTGCGCTTACGGCACTCCTTCAGAATGCCATGCTGCACGTCTATGATGTAGTGCGCACTGGGGTTATCGTAAAGCATTGCGACGAGAAATGAGCGATTCGACGCCAAGCTGCGCGCCGATGGACTGGGGCGATAATTGAGCTGCTTGATAGCATCACGCACTTTTTCTTGCGTTGCTTGGCGAACATTGGGTTCGTTATTTACGACTCTAGAAACGGTTTTAATTGATACGCCAGCCAGTGCGGCCACATTATCAATAGTTGCTTTTGCCAAAGGTATTTTCCTGCCCGGGGGTCATGTCACTTTAGCTCGACAATATCCACTAAAGGCCCCAATACTGCAACCCAATTAGACCAGGGGCAGCCCAGAAAAGGCTCAATCCCGAGTTTGTTTCAAACGCCGCTCCAATTCAAGCCAATCGAGCCTAGTAGGATCTGCAGCCGTCAACATCCACTGCCCCGCAAGCCGCTCCAGAAAGCCAATCTCATTTTTAAGGTCTACCAAAAAGGTGCCTAGCTGATGAACGTCTTCCTGAAGATAGGAGCGCAACAAAGCCGCCTTGTCTTCCGTCATCGCCTCCATCACTAATTCAAGCTCTACAATACCTTCAATTTCATGACGAGCACCTTCACGCAGGTTGTCGATAGGCGACTGCGTTTCCTTAGTCTTTTCACTGAAAGCGGCCTCTTTTGATCGCGCCGTTACCATAACCGTCTCCTTCGCTGTTAATTCAGGCTTTGGCGCCTATGCAACCAGCACCCGAGCCCCTATAATTAGCGCCTTTCTCCAATTCATCCCCCCATTGATTTAAGTATAGGCCGAACGTGACAATTGACGAGCAATATCAACCCTCCAGCATAGAATCAGACATTCAGCGCTACTGGGAGCAGAACCGCAGTTTTGAGGTCAATGTAGACCACTCACGAGAGAAGTTCTATTGCCTGGCCATGTTCCCCTACCCCAGCGGCAAGCTGCATATGGGCCATGTACGCAACTATACTCTTACGGATGTAATTGCCCGCTATCACCGCATGCGGGGCAAAAATGTATTGCATCCAATGGGCTGGGACGCCTTTGGCCTGCCGGCAGAAAATGCCGCGATAAAAAACAATACAGCTCCGGCGGCATGGACCTATTCCAATACGGATTATATGCGCACTCAGCTTAAGCAACTGGGTTTTGGCTTTGATTGGTCGAGGGAATTGGCGACCTGCTCGCCGGAATACTACCGCTGGGAACAGTGGTTTTTTACTCGTTTATATGAAAAAGGCTTAGCGTATAAAAAAGTGTCCTCGGTCAACTGGTGCCCAGAAGACCAAACAGTGCTCGCCAACGAGCAAGTGGTTGACGGCTGCTGCTGGCGCTGCGACGCCAAGGTAGAGCGCAAAGAAATTCCTCAGTGGTTCATTAAAATCACCGATTATGCTGAAGAGCTTATCAATGATTTGGACAAATTAGAGCACTGGCCTGAACAAGTAAAAACCATGCAGCGCAACTGGATCGGCAAAAGCCGCGGCGTTGACATGACCTTTGACCTAGAAACGCCTGTTGGCGACGTGACCAGCTTCGATATTTACACTACGCGCCCCGATACACTCATGGGTGTTACCTACCTGAGCTTGGCCGCCGAGCACCCCATTGCAAAGACGGTCGCAGAAAATAACCCAGCGCTCGCTGAATTTATTGCCGAATGCAAAGTGCAGTCAGTGGCGGAAGCTGATATGGCGACCATGGAAAAGAGAGGCATGGATACAGGCATTCAAGCCGTTCACCCCCTCTCAGGCAAGCTAGTGCCAGTATGGGTGGCGAATTATGTACTGATGGATTACGGCTCGGGTGCGGTGATGGCTGTGCCAGGTCACGACCAAAGAGACTGGGAGTTTGCTAAGAAATACAGTCTGAAAATTGATCAGGTGATTGCCGCCGGCGCCAACTCTGAAGTCGAATGCAATTTAGAAAACGAAGCCTTTACCGAAAAGGGTTCGCTCATAAATTCGGGGGAATTTGATGGCCTGGAATTTTCTGCCGCCTTTGACGCAGTTGCCAACAAACTTGAAAGTTTGAACAAAGGCTCGCAAACCACCAAATATCGTCTGCGTGACTGGGGAGTGTCTCGACAGCGCTATTGGGGTTCGCCAATCCCTATGATGTATTTGGCCGACGGCGGCGAAATTCCCGTACCGGCAAATCGCCTGCCAGTATTGCTGCCTGAAGACGTAGAAATGGATGGCATTCACTCGCCCATCAAGAAAGACCCAGAGTGGCGCAAAACTGACTATCAGGGCGAAAGCGCCGAACGTGAAACGGATACCTTCGATACCTTTATGGAATCGTCTTGGTATTACGCTCGCTACACCTGCCCGCAATTTGCCGATGGCATGCTCGACAGAGACGCAGCCAATTACTGGCTGCCGGTAGACCAATACGTTGGTGGTATCGAACACGCCATTTTGCATTTACTGTATGCACGCTTCTATCACAAGCTAATGCGCGATGAGGGTCTACTCGACAGTGACGAACCCTTTGAGCGCTTACTCTGCCAAGGCATGGTGCTGAAAGACGGCACTAAAATGTCAAAGTCAAAAGGCAACACCGTTGACCCACAGGGCTTAATCGATCAATACGGCGCTGATACCGTGCGTTTGTTTACTATGTTTGCAGCGCCCCCTGAGCAATCTTTGGAGTGGGCAGACTCAGGCGTTGAAGGCGGTTATCGTTTCCTTCGTCGCCTCTGGGATACGGCCTACGGCCACCTCAATGCCGGCACTCCGGGCTCGCTAGATGTCAGTAAACTCGATACGAATCAAACTGATTTACGTCGTAAAACCCATCAAACCATTGCTAAGGTGAGCGACGACTATGGCCGCCGGCAAACCTTTAATACGGCCATTGCTGCCGTGATGGAGTTGCTCAATGAAATTCGCAAACTCGCCGACAGGTCTACACCCGAGAGCTTAGCGGTAGAGCGTGAAGCTCTGGAAGCCGCCATACTGCTAATGGCGCCCGTAGTACCTCACATGAGCCATACTCTGTGGAATGCATTTGGCCACGACGGCCCAGTAATCGATGCTAGCTGGCCAACACTCGATGAAAGTGCACTGGCACGCTCTTCAATTCAAGTAGTAGTACAGGTAAATGGCAAGGTGCGCGCGAAGTTAGAAGCCCCAGTAGACATGGATAAAGCTGAGATGGAAGCCATGGCTCTTGCAGACGAAAACGTAGGACGTTTTCTCGATGGCCTTAGCGTGCGTAAAGTCATTGTCATTCCCAATAAACTCGTCAACATTGTTGCTAACTAAGTTGCCAATAATCTTGCCTACGAAAGGACACACCATGATACGCCTCACCATTGCTGCACTCACGCTAAGCCTGCTTAGCGCGTGCGGCTGGCAGCTGCGCGGCAGCGAAGGCCTACCCGATAATTTGCAGACCTTACATTTCAGCGCCACTGACAGTGAATCTGACTTAGCTTTAGCGCTCGTAAAAACCCTGCAAAACTATCAGATAAACCTTAACGATAGCGCAGAGGGCCACTACGCCCTACGACTGCTAAAAGAGTCGGAAGACAAACGTGTGGCGTCACTTAGTATCGATGCTCTGGCAAATGAATATGAGCTCACTATGAAAGCGGTCTACAGCATACGCAGCGCCACGGGCGAAAATATTTTGCCTAAAGCTCTGGCTACGGTCACTCGAACATTTGAGCATGACCCTAATGATGCACTGAGTAAAAGTGAAGAGGAACGCTTGTTAAAACGTGAAATGCAGGCTGATCTAATTCGTCAGATAATTCGTCAACTGCGCTTTATTTCTGCGCGCCAATAACGAAACACTACCATGGCAAAACTGCGCCCAGAACAACTCGAGGCAAAATTAAAACAGTCACTCGCGCCTGTTTACCTAGTTTTTGGCGACGAGGCCCTGCTGGCGCAAGAAGCCTGCGACAGTATTCGCAACGCGGCTCGGCAACAAGGCTACAGCGAGCGCGAGCTCTACCACACTGATGCCAGTTTTGATTGGGGCGAATTACACGTCGCAGCCAATAGCCTATCTCTGTTTGCTGAGCGGAAAATTCTAGAGCTGCGCATTACCAACGGCAAGCCTGGCAAAGACGGCAGCAAAGCCTTGCTGGAATACCTAAAAAACCCCCCAGAAGATACCCTGCTACTCATTGTCACGCCAAAGCTCGACGGCAATACACAGAAAACCAAATGGTTTAAAGCCATTGATGCGGCGGGAGTGCTGGTACAAATCTGGCCCATAAACGCACAACAACTACCCCGCTGGATTGGCCAAAGACTCACTGAAGCAGGTATTACGGCTGACAGCCAAGCCATTGATGTATTGGCCTCTCGGGTTGAAGGCAACCTGCTGGCTGCTGCGCAAGAGATTGAAAAGCTTAAATTACTGCTCGACGGCAACAGTGTCGACGCAGAAAAAATGGCTTCCGTGGTGGCTAACAGCGCCCGCTATGATGTCTTTGGGCTAGTGGACAAAACTTTACTTGGCGACGCCAATGCTGCGATCAAAACCTTGCACGGTTTAAGATCTGAAGGCACTGACGCAACTGTGGTGCTATGGGCGTTGGCGCGTGAAATTCGAGGCCTAGCAGCTATTGCAGAAGCGGTAGAACAGGGTCAAAACTTTGGCTGGGCCGCGAAACAAAATGGCGTATGGGAAAAGCGTCAACCTTTAGCCAAGGCGGCCATTGATCGGCTCAAGCCCGCTCAATTTCAAATGCTACTACGCAAAGCTAACGGCATAGATAAAGCAATCAAAGGTATGCGGCGCGCTAACGCCTGGGATGAACTGATGGATTTGGTCTTAAACCTATCGGGAACGTTTAGCTTGAGCCCTTTAGTGCAAAAACTCGCACTGTCTTAGCGCTAGGCAGGCAATTCCAGTTTCACCACATTATTGCCGAACGAAAAATTTCCATTCTGGAAAAAAGCATCTAGATTTTTTGCAGGCATGGGTTTAGCAAACATAAACCCTTGTCCTTGATCACAGCCTTGTTCGCGCAACCACTGAGCCTGCTCTTCATTTTCAACGCCTTCCGCGACAACACTCAGCATCATATTATGCGCCATACCGATAATAGACTTTGCGATAGCCGCATCGTTCTGATCGACGTGCACGTCATTAATGAAGCTGCGGTCAATTTTAAGCTTATGTATAGGAAAACGCTTTAAATAGGCAAGCGAAGAATAACCTGTTCCAAAATCGTCAATCGCCAAGGACAGACCCATTTGGTTAAGTTCATTTAATTGATTAATTGTTTCACCGGCGTGCTCCATGGCGCAACTCTCGGTAATTTCCAACTCCAAGTATTTCGCAGGCAAGCCCGACTCAGCAAGAATAGACGCTACCTTCTGAGGAAATTTTGCCTGCCTGAACTGACGAGGCGAAAGGTTCACCGCCACTTTGCCCACAAAATTACCCGATTTAATCCACTCCATTTGCTGACGACAGGCGGTTCTCAACACCCATTCGCCCAAGGGCACAATGAGCCCTGTTTCTTCCGCCAGCGAAATGAAATTAAGCGGTGATATCAATCCACGATCTGGATGCTGCCAGCGAACCAAAGCCTCAACGCCGAGCAAGCTACCGCTTTGTAAGTCTATCTGTGGTTGGTAATACAATGTTAGCTGTTCAAGTTCGATCGCTCGTCTTAGGTCGTTTTCCAACAGCAAAAAGTTTACCGCTGTGGCATTCATGCCTTCCGTATAAAACTGGTAATTATCTTTCCCGCCTTCTTTGGCCTTATACATCGCAATATCGGCGTGCTTCAACAGTGTATCTGTCTCGTCGCCATCTTCAGGGAATACACTAATACCTATGCTAACGGTTGTACTAATTTCGTGGCCGCTGATGTGAATGGGTTTTGCCAAATTTTTCAACAGTTTATCGGCCACAAATGAAATGTCTTCGCTGTCGTGAATACCCTCTAGCACCACCACAAATTCATCGCCACCCAAACGCGCCACAGTGTCCATATCACGAACGTTATCCCCAAGACGCTGACTGATTACCTTCAACAATAAGTCACCGGCGTCGTGGCCGAGGCTATCATTGATATTTTTAAACCGGTCCAAATCGAGCAGCATTAATGCCAGCTTGCCTTTGCTGCGACGCGTGCGGGCTATGCTGTGATAAATTCGGTCGTAAAAGAGCGAGCGATTGGGCAGTCCGGTCAGGGAATCATGAAAAGCTAAATAATTTAGTCTTGCTTGCTGCTCATGCAAAGCATCTTCAGCCTGTTTTCGTTCGGTGATATCGGTAGAAATGGTACAAATGCCAAAGACATTCGCATTCTTATCGCGCAAGGGAAAACGCAAAACCAAATAAGTGTGCATGTCGCCATCGACATGAGCCACCTCCATTTCAGTTTCATGGGGTTTATCAGGGTCAAAATCTGCAGATTCAACGTTCCAGAATTTCTCGGCGACCGATTTTGGGTAAACATCAAAAACACTTTTACCTACTACATCTCCGGTATCTAAACCAGCCAACTGGCGAAAGTGATCGCTGGCCATGACAATATTACCGTTCATATCTTTCACGGAAATAAGCGCCGGTGAATGCGCCATAATAGCGTTCAAATAAGTCTCGCTGGCCCACAGCGCCTGCTCTGCCATGCGGTATTTTTCTGCCTGCTCTTCATTGCGCCACATTTCAATTATTTGGTGCACAAGAAGATTGCTGAAGGTCCAGACATGCTCAAGCGCTACAATGGCCTGTTGAAGCTCTGGTAAATGGCTCTCTGACTCAAGAAGAAATAATCCCACTACTTTTTGCTTTTCGAAAATGGGATAAAACACTAGGCTATTGGATGTAGGCAGATGTCCTGAAGGCATAGTACTTTCGACCAGACTAAAGCCGATAGAGGGGCACTCGCTATCTATGCATTCTTCGCATTGGTCAAAAATTTCGCCTATAGCGGCGTTTGGCAGGTTTCGCAATTTGTCTAATGATGCGGCTACACTCACAACCTGTGGGTCAGCGTGCTGAAGCGCCACAGCCTCCACATACAATTTCTCATCACGCCTAATGACCAGCGCAGCGCGAGAAACAAGCGGCTTGGCAATCACAAGTTTAAGTAGCCTTTCAGCAATCTGCTTATGATTCAGGTCGGTAAAAAGCTGCTGGAATTTTTTGATCAATTCTACAGCGCTGTGCTTGTTTGGCATGGCTATTTAAAGACTCATTACTAATGACCCCTTTTCGCTGACGAGCGGCGCTATAAAGGGTCTACTTCTAGAATATGGGTGATTTAGCCAAATATTGAACCCTGGCAGCCCGATCGAACCATTTATATCTATGGCTGCCGGAAAAACTCATCTGCCATCCGGGGCTTCCTGGAGAGTTTGACGCACAGCTTAGCAAGGCTGCGCGCGCGGAATCATATCAAAATGTATAAATAACATCCAATTTATTATGCCACTAAGTAATAACAAGACACTGATATCACCACAGCACCGATTAAATTCAACCCCAAACCTTCGCGAGACATCCTCTTTACAGATATTTCGCCGGTACCAAAAACAATGGCATTAGGCGCCGTGGCGACAGGCATCATGAAGGCGCAGCTCGCGCTCAGAGCGGCGGGCACCATCAATAATGCTAACTCTATATTTGCGCCCAAAGCCGCCGCCGCCAATATAGGCATCAGCAGGGTTGTAGTAGCGGTGTTGCTGGTAATTTCCGTTAGGAATGTGACTGACAAACAGACGATGACAATCATTAACAGTAGCGGCAAGGCCGTAAGCGCCGCGAGCTGCGAGCCCAGAGCCTCGCTGATACCCGTAGCAACAAAGGCTTTGGCAATGGCGATACCTCCCGCAAACAGCAGCAATACACCCCAATGGATACTGCTGGCCGCCTCCCAGTCTAATAATCGCCCTCCCTTGCCCTCGCCATCCGGCATCAGAAATAAAACCACAACAGCGGTGAGTGCCACCGCGGCATAGTTGGCCGTCGGCAGGTCTAGCAAGGCGGTCCAACCTCCGAAGGGTTCCTTTAGCGTCATCCAGCCCAAGGCGGTGAAAAAGAATACGGTCAATACTCGACGCTCAGGCGATCGCCAAGGGCCAGAAGTCTCCAGGCTGCCTACACCCCCACCAGAGAGGCCACGTGTTAGCCAAAGCGCAGTAATTGGCACTAGGATCAATACAACAGGAACAGCCCAACTCATCCACTCAGTGAAGGTGGGTTCCATACCCGTATTTTCTTTGTATATCTGCAAGAAAATAACATTGGGCGGCGTGCCAATAGGTGTGCCCATACCACCGATACTGGCGGCGTACGCGATGCCAAGCAATAGAGGTACCGCAAGCTTAGGGTCTTTGGCACGCTCCAAAATGGCCAAAGCAACAGGCAGTAACATCAAGGTCGTTGCGGTATTGGATATCCACATACTCAGTAGAGCTGACGCCGCCATGAAGCCCATAACTAAGTGACGGCTGGAACTGCCACCAAACAGGTTAACCATACCTAAAGCAAGACGACGATGAGCGCCGCTTTTCTCCATGGCCTTAGACAGCATAGCACCGCCCATTAACAGTATTATGAGCGGGCTACCGTAGGCCTGTGCAACCTGTTTACCGTCAAGAATACCTACTAGGGGAAAAACACCTAGAGGTATAAGTGATGTTGCCGGAATTGGAATGGGTTCAAATATCCACCAAACAGCACAAAGAAGAGTGAGCCCCGCCGCCAAGCAGGCATTGCTGTCCCAACCCTTTGTTGACAGAAGAAGACCGAGCAACAAACCCAGAACTGGGCCACCCCAAAGCGCTAGCTGTTTATAGGACATCTATTTCCCTTAGTGCGTTAACTAATGCCTGCATTTCAGCATCTGTACCGATAGTAATACGAACATAACCGTCAATCCTGGGCCGCTGGAAATAACGAATGACAATGTTCTTTTCACGCAGTGTTTTAAAGACAAACTCGGCCGTTTGACGGCTTGGCCGCGCAAACAGAAAGTTGGTTTTTGAAGGTAAAACATCATAGCCAAGGGCCTCTAGCTGCTCACTGGCCCACTCTCTTGTCGCAATCACTTTTGCCACGGTTTCTTCGAAATATGGAGTGTCGTTCATAGCGGCAATGGCTGAAGCTTCAGCCATGCGGTCAACAGGGTAAGAATTGAAGGAATTTTTTACCCGCTCCATACCCTCAATAAGTTCGGCATGGCCCAGCGCAAAGCCCACACGGATACCCGCCAGCGAACGCGATTTGGACATAGTCTGAATAACAAGTAAGTTCGGGTAGCTATCGACTAGGCTCGCAGCGCTACGACCCCCAAAGTCTATGTACGCTTCATCAACAACCACCACGGAATCAGTGTTGCGCTTTAAAAGCGCTTCTATTTCAGAAAGCGGTTTTAACAAGCTTGTTGGGGCATTCGGGTTCGGGAAAATAATGCCTCCATTAGGTCGATCATAAGCGCTGAAATCGATGGAGAAATCATCCGCCAAAGGAATTATATCAACCTCGATATCAAACAGTTTGCAGTAAGCTTGATAAAACCCATAGGTAATATCGGGGTACAGTAGGGGCTTGCCTTGCTTGAAGAAAGTCATGAAAGCCAAGGCCAAGACTTCATCTGAACCATTGCCCACAAATACCTGCTCGCTCTGCAAGTGATTGACCTCGGCGATAACCTGCTTCAATGCACTGGATGTAGGGTCTGGATACAAGCGCAACAAATCCACCGTATCTTTCCTCAGTACTTCTAGTACTTTTGGAGAGGGTGGATAGGGGTTTTCATTAGTGTTCAGCTTTATGAGGTTTAGATCTTTTGGCTGTTCACCGGGAACATAAGGATCTAAACCGGCAACAAAGCCGCTCCAATAGGGCGAACCAGATTGTGTGGTCATGCGAACATAGTACCTGTTGTTTTTGATGCTGCGATTATACACAGTTATTTTGCGCTAGGAATTATTGCCAAAAGGCAAGACTAGGCTTTCATTTAGAAGCAAGCTGATAGAGAATAACGCCCACGAAACACTCCCCCAAATTCATTTATCCACTCAACGAGCCTGCGACCTACACTGCGGCTTAAAGAGCAATGGAGTTAATTATGTTCGAACAATTGCCAGCCCTGCCCCAAGACCCAATTTTGGGGCTCAGTGTCGCCTATCGCGCAGACACCAACCCTCTCAAGGTGGACTTAGGTATTGGCGTCTATAAAGACGAAAGTGGCCACACTCCCGTCCTGAAAGCCGTCACAAGCGCTCAGCAACAATATTTGAGCAAAGAAACCAGTAAGGCCTACATGGCTCCGGCGGGCCCCGCCATCGCCAATGAAGCACTTCAGACACTTATCTTTGGTGCCGACCGCGACAGCACACGGATTCGCACTATTCAAACCCCTGGAGGCACCGGCGCCCTTCGCGTGGCGGCCGAATTGGTTTCTCGTGCGGCACCCGGCGCCGCCGTTTGGCTCAGCAACCCTTCATGGGCAAACCACACACCATTGATGAAAGATGCGGGCCTGCAAGTAAAAGAGTACCCCTACTACGACGCCGAGGCGCATCAAGTCGATTTTAAGGCCATGATGAGCACTCTCGCCGAAGCCAAAAAAGGCGATTTGGTTTTACTACACGCCTGCTGTCACAACCCTTGCGGCGCCGACTTAAGCCAAGAGCAGTGGCAGGCCGTGGCAGACCTGGCGGTAAAAAATGAATTCACACCCTTTATCGATATGGCTTATCAGGGTTTTGGTAGCAGCCTTGACGACGATGCATACGGCGCTCGCCTCATGGCGAACAGCGTTCCCGAAGTGTTAGTTGCCAGTTCCTGCTCAAAGAACTTTGGCTTATACCGTGAGCGCGCCGGCACCTTAAGTATTGTTAGCGACAGCGCTGAAAGGGCCGACATTGCCGAAAGCCAATTGCTCAGCGTTACTCGCGGCATCTATTCAATGCCTCCATCGAATGGCGCGCTAATTGTTGAAACCATTCTCACCAACCCAGAACTCACAGAAATGTGGCACAAGGAACTAGATGAAATGCGCGGCCGCATTAAAGGCTTGCGTACTTTGCTGGCTAAAAAGTTGGCCGAAAAAACCAGCATTAAAAGAGACTTTTCATTTATTGAGCAAGAGAGAGGCATGTTCTCCTTCTTAGGTTTAAGCAAAGAACAGGTGCAAACTTTAAAAAACGATTACAGTATTTACATGGTGAACTCCAGCCGCATCAACATTGCGGGTATTAGTCAGGACAATGTTGACTATCTCGCCAGTGCGATTGAGGCAGTACTGTAAAATGACATGGACTCCTGACAGCTGGCGCCAAAAAATTGCAGGGCAACAGCCAAATTACCCCGATGCCCATGCACTGCATGAAACTGAGACGAAATTATCCGGTTTACCGCCGCTGGTTTTTGCCGCTGAAGCCAGAGAATTACGCTCGCAACTGGGCGACGTTGCCAACGGCAAAGCCTTTCTATTGCAAGGCGGAGACTGCGCCGAAAGTTTTTCAGATTTTTCGGCGAACAATATTCGCGACACCTTCAAGGTTTTGCTGCAAATGGCCGTGGTGCTGACCTATGCCGGTCGCTTGCCTGTGGTCAAAGTAGGACGGCTTGCCGGGCAATTTGCAAAACCACGCTCAGCTGACATGGAAACCTTTGACGGTATAGCGCTACCCAGCTTTCGCGGCGATATAATTAACGGCAGCGAATTTACAGAAGCCGCGCGTGTGCCAAATCCCAAGCGTATGCTGGAGGCTTATCATCAGTCGACAGCGACGCTCAACTTGGTGCGCGCCTTCGCTCAAGGAGGTCTCGCCGACCTCCATGAAGTGAATCAGTGGAACCGTAGCTTTGTTGACAACAACCCATTGCGCGAGCAGTACACCCAAATGGCCGAGCGTATTGAAGACGCTCTGGAATTCATGGCCGTATGCGGCATTAATGCCAACAACACACCCTCACTGCATCAAACTCAGCTCTACACCTCTCATGAAGCTCTATTGCTGAACTACGAGCAGGCATTGACTCGCAAAGATAGCTTTACCGATACCTGGTATGACTGTTCAGGGCACATGCTTTGGATTGGCGAGCGCACCCGAGAGTTAGACGGCGCGCATCTGGAATTTTTCAAAGGCATTCACAACCCTATTGGGGTCAAAGTGGGGCCAGGCATTCATGAGGACGAACTCATTCGTCTGATTGACGCCTTAAATCCAGAAAATGAAGCGGGCCGCTTAACGCTGATTACTCGCATGGGCGCTAATGTACTCGCTGAAAAACTGCCCAAGTTATCACGCCGGGTACAAGCTGAAGGTCGCAAGGTGGTTTGGTCAAGCGACCCGATGCATGGCAATACGGTCAAGGCCTCGAGTGGGTACAAAACGCGTTCCTTCGACAGCATACTGACAGAGATAAAGCAGTTTTTCGGTGTTTTAAGAAGTGAAGGTGCTCACCCCGGCGGCATACATTTAGAAATGACAGGCCAGGCGGTGACGGAATGCACTGGCGGTGCTTATGCAATTTCTGATGCTGACTTAGCACAGCGCTATCAAACCCAGTGTGACCCGCGACTTAACGGCGATCAGGTTTTAGAATTAGCATTTTGTATCGCTGATTTTTTGCGGGAATCTTAAGTCTAAAATTAGACGACCGAAAAAGTAAACTCAACGAGACAGCGTCTCGTCCATAGTTTGCTTTCGGTCGTCCAATAATTTTTGTACACCTTCAGCATCACTCACCAAAGTCGCGATTTTAGCTGGGGACACGGTAGTTGGAGAAAGCCGATTCGTCACCGCAGGGCCCTCTTGCGACTTTTCCTTTGTCGGTGTCCCTTTTGCCGAGGTATAAAGATCTCGATTAGCATTTGTACTTAAAGTCATTTTCTCAGCATCTCGATCTTCAGGAGGAGTATCAGAAAATTCCCACTGCCCTTGCGCATTTCGCCAGCGATAAACCGACACGGCACTGTCCTCTGTATCAGCCTCAGAGGCAAAAAGATTTTTTGGCAGAATATTACTGAACGACATATCGGGGACAAAATCTTCCACTGACAACCAGGGCTGCCCATCAGGGTTTTTCATCACAAAAAGCCCAGCAAAACCCAGCACAAGTAAGAAAGAAAAAAACTTCAGCATTAAACCCATATCATTCCCATCCAGAATGTTTTTAGTTTGCTACTCGTAAATGCGCCTCAAGAGCGCGACGCATTTTTTCATCGATAGGTGTGGGGCGACGAGTTTCCCGATTTACAAACACATGAGTAAAAGTACCCGCCGCACACGCCTTCTCTTCGCCCACTTTAAAAATGGCAATACCATATTCAACAGAGCTCTTACCGAGACGGTTAACTCTAAAGCCGCCTTCTAAAGCATCTGGAAATGCCACTGGAGCTAAATAGTTACAACTGGAGTTTACCACCAGCCCAATGACCTTAGCCGTGTGAATATCCAAACCACCCTCTTTAATCAAGAACAAATTCGCCACCGAATCAAAGTAAGCGTAATAAACCACATTATTTACATGGCCGTAGATATCGTTATCACCCCACCTGGTGGTTACCGGTGCAAAGTAAGTATATTCACTTCTTAATGAGCCTGCGTCCTGCTCCTGGGCACTCATTAATAAGCCGCCTTGTATATCGCTAGAGCGTCTTCAAATTCAACATCTCTGGGGTTGTTTATCAGCAAGCGCTGTTGACCCATAGCGTCTTCAGCCAAGCCATTCAGGGCGCTCTCTGGAATATCAACATCACGCAATCGTGTCGGTAGCCCCAGCTCAGCAATCATCGCAGCGATATATTCAATGAGAGCCGATGCCAGCTCTGTGTCACTGCCGAACGGCACATTGTCACCCATAATACTGGGCGCCAATTCAGCGTAAAGCTCAGTGGTCTGCGAAATGTTAAAGCGCATGACCTCCGGCAGCACAAGGGAGTTGCTCAAACCGTGGGAGATATGAAACTGCCCCCCCAGTGGATAAGCCAAGGCGTGGACAGCGGCCACCGGCGCATTGGCAAAAGCCTGCCCAGCCATCATAGCGCCCAGCAGCATATTTTGGCGGGCCGACAAATCACCCGGCTCAGCCACCGCTTGACGAATGTTCGTGCTCAGTAAGCGCAAGGCCTGATGCGCCAACATATCTGAATAGGGGTTTTTCTTATGCCGGCTAGTGTAAGCTTCAATAGCGTGCACCATGGCGTCCACGCCGGTACTAGCGGTGACACCCGCCGGCAAGCCAAGTGTAAGCTCTGCGTCAAGCAGGGCAACATCAGGCTGCAAACGTCCAGATACAACACCCATCTTTGTTGAGGCGCCGGTTGTTACAATCGCAATTGGCGTCACTTCTGAGCCGGTACCAGCGGTGGTGGGCACTTGAATTAAGGGCAGACGCTGACCCCTCACTTGATCAACACCGTATATATCGCTGAGCTGCTCCCCAGAACAAGCGAGTAAGGCCACCAGTTTTGCCGTGTCCATAGCGCTGCCACCACCGTAACCGATAATACCGTCGGCACCTTGATCGATGGCATATTGAACCGCCGCTAATACCACACTCTCTGGCGGATCTGCTTGAACATCGGCATAGGCCAGTACTGGCAAATTTGAGGACTTCAGTGCTCGCTCTGCTTGCTCGAGTAAGCCCACCTTCACAATTCCAGGATCGGTAATAATAACCGGGGTTTGCATGCCTAACTGAAGGCATAGCTCACCCAGCTGACTGACACTCCCTGGCTCGCTAATGAGTTGGCGTGTAGTAGTAAAAACAAATCCGGACATAGTGTGTGCTCTCTGTTTATGCTTAAAGCTATCAGTGTAAACCCCTACTGGGCTTATTATGAGGCTAAGCAATGGCGAGCTCAAGGCGCGCCCACAGAAAAACACAAAGCCCAAATCACCAGATGGTCATTTGGGCCCTTGACAGTTTAACAAACGACTAAAAATTACAGCGCTTAAGCGGGCTCATAGCGATCGATGATATCGCGCACCAAGCCACTGCGAACAATATCTTCACGCTCAAATTGATGAACGTATACCTTGGGCAAGTCGGCAAGTTTGTCTACCGCGTCAGCCAAGCCATTACGTCCGTGTATATCGCTTTGTACAAGGTCGCCATTAATCACCACTTTGCACTCTTCGCCTATGCGCGTTAAAAACATTTTCATTTGGCTGGGTGTTGTGTTCTGTGCCTCATCTAAAATCACAAATGTGTTTTCACCGAATGTTTTACCTCGCATAAATGCAAGCGGTGCTGCCACGATGCGACCGTGCCGAAGACAATAGTCTACAGTTCCTCCCCCCAAGCGTTCATTTAAAATATCGCGAAAAGCGTCTATATAAACACCGAACTTTTCATTTACGTCTCCCGGTAAAAAACCGAGCGTTTCACCCGCCTCTACCGCCGGCCGCGTTAAAATAATTCGTTCGATACGTCCAGACTCTAATGCCTCGGCCGCGAGTGCAGCAGCACAATAACTTTTACCCGTACCCGCAGGGCCCAGACCAAAGGTTAGGCAATATTTCTTAATTGCGTCGATATAATGTTGTTGTGCGGAGTTTTGTGCTCGAAGAATTTCGTTGGTGCGGCGCGGAGAGTAAGCTTGATTAAGGTGTGCAGATTGAGAGTTTAGTTCGACGACGTTGGCGCCACCGCCCTTGTTCTTTCGCGACGAACGTTTACGCTCGTCATGATAGGAATTTTCATCCTTATAACGGTCATGGGATGATTTCTTTTTGGCGTGAGATCTTTTAGGCATGAGGGTTTTCCCTAAGTCGATTACAGTCAAATATAACAAAGACTATCTCATTCTAAATTTTTTCTGACGCGGAGGAACCTCCTTTTTTTGGACGAGTGAGTGAAAGGGTTCAATCAGCGCGCTGGCTGCGATACCCACCGAAAACATCATACTCGGAAAGTATTACATCACTGTGACGAAATCATTTCAAGAACAATTATTGACTCTTGGTAAAAACTTTAAGAGCCCCATCACCGCATGCTATGCAAGCCTTCCTGTAATTGTGACACCAGCGAGGCCAAATCATTCCGTGGAGACAAACAGTGATTACCAAAGCAAACCAAGCCTTGATTGGTTTCCAAGCCCATAGCCGCAGGCGGGTGCAGCTCAGAATCACTCGGCAATAAGAAGCACTGAACCCGATCACCGTAAAGTTGATAAATTTCTCGCTGCCAAGAACGCATGGTTTGTTCACCACTGAGCAGCACTAAAGGCAAAGGCCTTACCAACTCTTCATGTGCAACCAGTAAATTATGATAAAGCTGCGCGTGCTTTTGAATACTGCTGCCAGCCCACTGAACCGTTTTTAAAGCACTGTCAAAATAATGGGGTTCAGCGGCTAGGTGCGCCAAACGAACCAAGACCTTAGCCGCCACACCATTACCGGAAGGAAGTGCGCCATCAACTAAGGGTTTGTCACGGTGAATCAGAGATTCGTGATCGTGTGCAGTGGAAAAAAAACCGCCTTCGTCTTCATCTTCGAAGTTTTCTAACACGGCCTGCGCCAAGTTTAATAACAGACGATAATCACTGTCTCGCCACTGCACTTGCAAAAGCAGCATGAGCGCATCCATTAAATAAACATAATCATTCAGGCCGCCCATAAACCGAGCGTCTCCCGACTGCCAGACAGCATTTAAACGCTTATTGTTCCAAAGATTTTTCATTAAGAAATCGCTGGCCGATTGCGCTAAGCGAGCGCTATTGGAATCATTCAACATTAGAGCCATTTCGCTCAGCGCAGAAATCATCAATGCATTGCTACTACAGAGTATTTTCGTATCAACCAGTGGCAGCAGGGTTTGCTGGCGAATGTTCAGCCACTTTGACTTCACGCCGTTCAATATCGCTCGCCCATCCACCCAAGTATGATCTTCAGCTTCAAACGCCTCGTTATCGGCCATTGATTTAATTAAATGCCACTTTCCTCGGAAGTTTGGCGAACCATCTAACTTAAACAGCCGTGCGGCCAAACTTTTTTCAGTTGCGGATAAACGCACCAATAATAATGATTTATCCCAGAGATAATAGTCACCCTCTAAGTTGTTGTAATCCGCATTAAGGGCACTATAGAAAGCCCCGTCTGGAGACAGCATTGAATCGCTCAACCATGAAACAATACCTCTTGCTGCGGCCTCAAATACGTCCTGAGGCAGAGCGGCAGATTCACATAAAAATATTGCCCGAACATACACTGACAACAATAATGCGTTATCACCGAGCAGTTTTTCGAAATGTGGAATTTGCCATTCAGAGTCCGTGGCATAGCGAAAAAACCCTCCGCCAACATGATCTTGCAAACCACCATGAGCCATCTTAGACAAAGTAAAAAATGCGTGTTGCGCCGCACCAGCCTCAAACTGATCACGACTCCCCGCGGAAAACAACAAACGCTGAAGACTCAGCGGCATCGGAAATTTAACTCTTGAGGCGCCATTGGAATGTAAAGCCAAACTTTGCCCAAAACCGCCCTCATAAGTGTCGGCGTCGAGCAACAGAGAGGCCAGTGCCGATTCGCGCAAGCCCGTCACCTGTCGGGCATTCATCTGCAGTGAGTGGCTCCCAGGGCTAAGTGCTGCGTGTAAACCTTCATACCCACGCCGAACTTGTGTACGAAGCCTTGAAAACTCCTTCGTCTTCGACTGATAAAACACACTAACGCGAGACAATAACATTTCAAATGTCATCACCCCCGCAGCAGCAGTCTTTGGATAATAAGTACCCGCAATAAATGGCAAGCGCGTTTTGGGACATAGGAACATAGTCAAAGGCCAACCCCCAGGCTGGCCGGTTAACAACTGATGGGCGATTTGATAGACGTCGTCCAAATCGGGCCGCTCTTCCCTATCAACCTTTATGCACACAAAATTTGCGTTCAGCGTCACAGCCGTGGCGTCATCCAAAAATGACTCTCGCAGCATATTTTGACACCAGTGACAGGCCGAGTAGCCAATCGATAAAAGCACGGGCCGCTGCAGTTGAATCGCCAGTGCAAAGGCCTCATCACCCCAAACCTGCCATGCCACCTTACTGCTAGCATGCTGCTGTAGATGAAGGCTCGACTCTGAAGCCAGAACGTTACCAATTGAAAGTGCTGGCATATTAAGCATTACCCAAACCTAAAGACATAACATCCACATCACTGCCGCTTAAACGCGCCTTATATTCGAAACACCAACCACGCCGCTGATAAAAACTGCGCTTGTCCACGGTAAATAAATTTATTTTCCGGTGTGCCATTTCTACCGCTCGCTGTTCCATAAAAGCGACCAACTCATTGCCAAGCCCCAGCCGCCGAAACTTTGGTTCGACAAAAACATTGGTCAACCACGGCACACGTACAACATCTTTATCAGTGAATTCATAATAAACAAAACTCGCTGCTCCTACTGCCACCCCATCTACCAAGGTCACATAGGTCACAGGAATATCATCGCTCCCGAATTGGGCCGCTAATTTACGCTCACACTCCTCCAGCGTTCCAACAAAGCCACCGAGAGTTCGCTGAGAGTGAAACCAAGCGGCAATAACTGAGAGAAATTGAGGATAAAGACGAAGCTCCGCGATCAAAAACGTCGGAGTCTCCTGAGAACAAACTGAATCAAACGAACCCGTCATAAAAGCGCTCACTAAAAAGTATCGCACGACAGTGCGAGTTCGAGAGCGGCTTGGTTAGAAGTAGGAGCGGCGTTCGGCTGGAACTCAACCGCCCTAGTGAACCGCTATATTGCCCCAAGCCAAAAACCTCAACACCTCAATATCTAACTAAACCGACTCCCCATGAGCCTGCTTATCCGCATGATAGGAAGACCGAACCAAGGGCCCACAAGCCGCATGCTTAAATCCAATTGATTCAGCATACTGGGTATACTCTTCAAATTCGTCTGGGTGGACAAAACGTTCGACCGGCAAATGCTGCTTAGAAGGTTGTAGATATTGCCCAATGGTCAACATATCCACATCGTGCTCACGCAAATCGCGCATCACCTCGAAAATTTCTTCTTTCGTTTCCCCTAGCCCTACCATCAACCCAGATTTCGTCAATACATCCGTGCGTCGCTGCTTATACTTTTTCAGTAAGTCTAAGGACCACTTATAATTTGCGCCTGGCCGAGACTGACGATACAAGCGAGGTACCGTTTCTAAATTGTGATTAAACACATCGGGTGCATCACCTTCTAGAATATCCAGTGCGATATCCATACGCCCCCGGAAATCGGGCACCAACACTTCAACCTGTAGCTCTGGACTACGAGCTCTTGCCTCGCGAATACAGTCCGCAAAATGGCGGGCGCCACCGTCCCGCAAATCATCACGATCCACTGACGTGATCACCACATACTTCAATCGCATCTCGGCAATTGCTTCCGCCAAGTGCACAGGCTCCCCAGCATCCAAAGGGTTAGGCTTACCATGACCCACATCGCAGAATGGACAACGACGGGTACATATATCACCCATGATCATAAACGTCGCGGTGCCACCGCTAAAACACTCTCCCAGATTCGGACAAGAGGCTTCCTCGCACACCGAGGACAAATTATTTTTCCGCAAAATTTTCTTAATACGATCTATTTCTGGCGAGGCCGTAAGCCGCACACGAATCCAGTCCGGCTTACGCATAACCTGATCACTGGCAATCACCTTTACGGGAATACGCTCTACTTTATCGGCATCACGAAGTTTCTCGCCCTGCTTGTGGCGACGAGTTCGCTTCACGGGGCTTGGCGCCGCAACAGCAGCCTCAACAACCACAGAAGATGGATTTTTGGGGGAATCAGTACTCGATGAATCTGACATCTTAACTCTATGTCCTATGCGCGCTATCAAAGCAAAAAAGAGTCAGCATTATAGCCCAGACTATGCTGTCACCGGTAACCCGGAGCAACGTGAAGCGGCGGGCTGGCCCAAAAGCCCCAAAAGTTGGCTGCACAGCACCTCTTGCAGCTCGCTTAACAACAAGGGGCGAGTGCTTAAATCAGCCATTTGAACCATTTCCAAACCCGCATAACCACAGGGGTTAATTCGCTGAAAAGGCTCCATGTCCATATCGACATTAATACTGAGGCCGTGAAAACTGCAACCACGCCGAATACGCAAGCCCAGAGACGCAATCTTAGCACCGCTGACATACACCCCCGGCGCATCAGGTTTTGGGTAGGCCTCTATTCCATACTCAGCCAAAGTACTAACGATGCACTGCTCTAGCCGGCTTACCAGCTCGCGCACACCAAAGCCTAAGCGTCGGATGTCCAACAAAGGGTATAGAACTAATTGACCTATGCCGTGGTATGTCACTTGGCCACCTCGATCAACCTGAATGACAGGGATATCACCGGGCATGAGTAAATGTTCTGCCTTGCCGGCTTGCCCTTGAGTAAAAACGGCGGGGTGTTGCACTAGCCAAATTTCATCCTGACAACTGGCGTCGCGCTGATCGGTAAAGGCCGACATGGCCTTCCACACGGGTTCATAGTCCAATATACCCAAGTCCCGTATGACCAGTGTCTGGGGCTCTGCCATCGCTACAGCACCATTTTAACCAGAGGACTGGCAATGAGAGCTTGGTGAATACGCTTGAGCTGTGGCTCGCCAGTCGCTGTGATATACACCGTAATCGACTGAAAACGCCCATTTCTACTGTCTTTGACCGTGGTTTTAACCCGCTCAAAGCCTGGCGCCTCTTGCTCAATCACCTCGTTTACTAGAGACATTAAGGCCGCGCCCGACTCTCCCATCACTTTAATCAAGTAATTGGGGCAAGGAAATTCAATTTTGGGAGGAGTTTGATCCGTCATTTCAGGGCTCAACTTAAAATTGACATGAAAAACAGCACCAGCGCATCCCAAATCCGGGCAAAGAAACCTGCCTCATCAACCGCTTGCAGGGCCACCAAAGGCACATCGACCAACTGCTCATCATTGAGGCGGATGGTGAGCTTACCCAGCTCCTGGCCCGCCTTAATGGGCGCTTTAATCACTTCGTCAATGAGCATTTCAGCCACGAGATCGTCCTGAGCTCCACGAGGGATTGTGAGAAATATCTCTTCCTGTAAGCCTAGGTCAAGCTCGTCGCGCATACCGGCCCAAACTTTAGTAGTGTTCAGTTTTGCACCGCTCTCATACACCTTATGGGTTTGGAAATAACGAAAACCGTAGGCTAGCAATTTTTGTGACTCTGTCGCCCTAGCTTCTTCACTGCGTGTGCCCATTACCACCGCAATCAATCGCATACCGTTCTTTTCTGCCGATGACACGAGGCAATAACCCGCCGCTTCAGTGTGGCCGGTCTTTATACCGTCTACTGATTTATCACGAAACAGTAGCTTATTGCGGTTGGGTTGATTGATGCCGTTGTACTTAAAATACTTCTCAGAATACAGCTTATAGTGCTCTGGAAAGTCATTAATCATCGCGCGTGCGAGCAGAGACAGATCTTTAGCTGTAGTCATATGACCTTCAGCTGGCCAACCGGTAGCATTTTTAAAGTGCGTGTCGTTCATACCCAATAACGCAGCTTGCTGGTTCATTACATCCGCAAACGCACTTTCGCTGCCGGCCACGTGTTCTGCCAAAGCCACACTGGCATCGTTACCCGACTGAATAATCACACCTCTCAGTAGGTCCTTTACGGGCACACGGGTACCTTCACGAATAAACATTTTAGAGCCGCCCATTTTCCAGGCCGTCACACTAATATCTACCGGGTCGTCTTCTCGAACATTACCGCTGTGAATTTCTGAAGATACTATATAACTGGTCATCATTTTAGTGAGGCTAGCAGGCGGTAACTGCTCGTCGGCATTGTGCTCAACGAGGATCTTGCCAGTGTTGGCGTCCATCACTAGGTAGCCTGTGGCGGCCAGTTGCGGAGGCGCAGGAATTATGACTTGACGCGCCAGCGCCGGGGCAGAGATAAGCGGTGCAATCAGCAGCGCGCAAGACATAAATTTAAACAGCTTTTTCAAAACACAATTCTCTTTATTTAGTCGGTGGCGAGCAAGGAATGGGGCTCGCCTAGAATGGACGCCAGTCTACCAGTAATTGCCGCTCAATCATAAACCACATGGGGTGTGGCCAAATTTGCCGATTGAAGCGCTTCGCGCAGCCTAAGCATGACTTGATTGTTACTAATTGGGCCAAGCTGGACCTTATACAAGAGCTGATGAAGGCGGATACGCACTGGGTGACTGACAATTCCGGAAATCTTTGCCACCAATGCTTCCGCAGACTCAATACGGCCAAATGCCCCCAACTGAAGATAGGTATTTGCCGGCAGTGTATAGGGGTCTGAGCTGGGTCGACTTGGCAGGTCAATACCTGAAGACTGCCCCGCAGGAGTAATCACTTCGAGATCAACCCTGGCGGTACCGTCGTCGGCGTAACCCAATTTCTTGGCCGCAGCGAAACTCAGGTCGATAATTCGCCCACCGTGAAATGGGCCGCGATCATTCACTCGAACCACCACACTTTGCCCGTTGGCTGGGTTGCTCACTTTGACATAGGAGGGAATTGGAATACTTTTATGAGCCGCCGTCATGGCAAACATGTCATATGTTTCACCATTAGAAGTTAAACGACCATGAAATTTGGTTCCATACCAAGACGCAATGCCACTCTGCTTGAAGCCGGTGGCATCGTCCATTACCCGGTAGGTTTTACCTAGCACTGTATAGGGGCTTTTATTGCCCGCCTTGGTTCGACGCACAACCTGGGGGCGGGCATTATCGATTTTTGACACATCGACATGCCGAGTGGGAGCGCCATCGCGCTGGCCACTCAAATGAGTTGTAGAGCAAGCACTCAAACCCAGAAAGGCCAAGAGAAAAGCAGCCCTAAACGCCCCTGATTTAGTCACTAGTTTTGCGCCGCGCGGTATTGCTGTTTAAGTGCCTGACTCAACTGGTGAACCGACAGTGCGTACATACGACTGTGGTTGTAGCGAGTAATGACGTAAAAATTTTGTAAGCCCAACCAAAATTCTGCGCCACGCTCTCCTTCCAACCTAAAAGGGGCGGCCAACTGGTCTGTGGCGTAATTTTCCTCTACCGCTCGGACACCTTTTGCATTTAGTGACGCCAGAGTCACTGCAGGTTTCAAAGGAGCCTTCATAATGGCGGGGTCATAGTCGGCGCTCACTCGAGCACGACTCACAACGGGCTCGCCCTCTTTCCATCCGTGACGCTTAAAATAGTTGGCCACACTGCCAATAGCATCTGTCGGGTTCAGCCAGATATCGGCCAGGTCATCACCGTCAAAATCTACAGCGTACTCTCGGTAGCTAGAAGGCATAAACTGACCGTAGCCCATAGCACCGGCATAAGAGCCTTTTAGATCCATTGGGTTCTGCCCCTGCTCTCGAGCCAAAAGCAGAAAGTGTGTGAGTTCCTTTTTAAAAAACTTAGAGCGCCTAGGGTAGTCGAAGGCCAAGGTGGAGAGCGCATCAATAACGCGATATCGACCAGTGTTTGAACCGTAGCGCGTTTCCACGCCGATGATAGCCACTACCACTTCCGGCGGAACACCATAGGTGGCCTCTGCTTTATTTAACGCCTCTTCATTCGCGCGCCAAAAGTCGAGCCCTTTAGCCGTGCGAGATTCTGTGACAAAGATTTTTCGGTAATCTTTCCAAGGCTTGCTCTTCTCTGCCGGACGAGCAATGGCATCAAGGATAGATTGTTTTTTTTCTGCAGCCGCAAACCAACGATTCAAGTCTTCTCGAGACAACTGGTGCTCAGACACCAGTTCGTTTATGTAGGGCCCAATGGCTGCATGGTTGGCATAAGTTTCAACTGCTGATTCCGCAACAGCGGGCAAAGCAATAGAAAGTGAAACCAAACTACCACGAATCAATTTAGACAACAGGTGAGATATTTTTAACATTACTACAGTTCCTTTTCTCTACCACTCAAAAAGTATTAGATGCTAACGTGTTACACGCCGCCGCTCAGTGCCAATGGCCATTAGAATACCAAAGCCGGCCATCAAGGTCACAATAGAAGTGCCCCCCAAACTGACAAGTGGTAAAGGCACCCCCACCACCGGCAGCAGACCTGTAACCATACCAATATTTACAAACACGTATACAAAAAATGTGATCGTTATGGCGGACGCCAGAAGTTTGCCAAAGGTGTCTTGGGCATATAATGCAATCATCAGGCCCCGCGCAATCACCAGCAAATAAAGCCCCATTAACAGCAACACGCCCATAAGACCAAACTCTTCGGCCAGCACCGCGATAATGAAATCAGTATGGCTCTCCGGCAAAAAGTCTAATTGTGATTGCGTGCCTTGAAGCCAGCCTTTACCACTGACACCGCCAGAACCAATAGCCGTTTTAGATTGTATGATATTCCAACCGGCTCCTAACTTGTCGGCCTCAGGGTTAAACATCGTAAGCACCCGCTGCCGTTGATAATCTCGCAAAACAAAGTGCCACATCGGCCAAGCGCCTGCCAACAAGAGCGAAAAGGCACCCAAAATGTAGCGCCAGCGCAGGCCCGCCATAAACAGCACGATTATCCCAGACGTTGCGATAAGGATGGAAGTGCCAAGATCGGGTTGGTCCATAATGAGAAGCGTGGGCACGGTGATCAGTACTAGAGTTATAAAAACATGAGTGAAGCGTGGCGGCAGAATTCGACTAGATAGGTAACTGGCCAGTAAAATAGGCACGGCCAACTTCAAGACTTCTGAGGGCTGAAATCGGAAGCCACCTAAATTAAGCCAACGCTGTGCACCCTTGGCACCGATACCAAAAAACATCACCAGCAACAGCAAGCCCACGCCAGCCAAATAAAACCAAGGCGCCCAGCGCTGAAAAACATGCAGCTGTATTTGCGCGACTGTAAACATGACACCATAAGCCAAAAGAAAAAATATACCCTGGCGTTTTATATAGTGAACTTCTTGACCGCTAGCACTATAGAGCACCAACAAACCGTAGGCCGTTAACATTAACAATAGAATTAATAAGGGCAAATCAATATGCAATTTTTGCCAAACACTTCTTGGCCGACGCAGCTCACGACTGGCTTCAGGCATGCGGCGTAAAAAATCTCGACCCGCCATTACCCTTCACCTCCCACGGAAGCCCGTGGTGATATGGGCGGAGCGGCCGCCACATAGCGGCCCTTTTCATTCAATAACCATTGATCCAAAACTTTGCGGGCAATTTTTGCGGCCTTGGAACTCTTCTCGCCATTTTCTACCAACACCGCCGTAGCCAAGCGAGGGTTAACAACCGGCGCAAAAGCAACAAAAAGCGCGTGATCTCGATGGCGTTCGGCCAATGCCTCAGAGTCATACTTTTCGCCCTGCTTAATCGCTACCACCTGAGCAGTGCCTGTCTTACCCGCCAACTGATATTTAGTGCCCTTGCGAATAATTTTTGCGGTGCCACCCCCATGAACGACGGCTTCCATCGCGTCGAAAATAGTGTCCCAATGCTCAGGCAGCACTTTGGATTCATTGTGAGATTCAGGTTCAAGAGCTGTGCCGTCAATAGTATTCACCAGCAGAGGTTTCTTGAGCTCGCCTCTATTAGCAATGGTCGATGTCATTAGCGCCAGTTGAATCGGCGTCGCAAGCACAAACCCCTGGCCCAAGCCCATATTCAAACTGTCGCCGGGGTACCAAGCCAATCCCCGCGCCTCTCGCTTCCAGGTACGCGAGGGCCAAATTCCGCTGCGCTCGCTGGGCACATCGACGCCTGTGCGACGACCTAAACCAAACTGAGTTCCGAAATTGTGCATTCGATCAATACCCGTGCGGAAAGCTAAGTCCCAAAAATAAGTATCGCACGATTGAGCAATGGCCAACTTCAAATTTACGTGGTTGCCATGACCTCTGGGTTTCCAATCTCTGTGCACTCGCTCATCACCCTGCAATTGATAATAACCAGGGTCTCGAATTGCATACTCCGAGTCGATGATGCCATTGTGTAAGCCGGCCAAACCCAGCATGGGCTTAACCGTTGATCCAGGGGGGTACTGCGCTTGTAGGGCACGATTAAACAAAGGTAAATCGAGGGAATTATTGAGTCCCCGATAATCTTTAAAACTAATGCCCGTTACAAACAAATTAGGATCGAAGCTGGGAGTGCTCACCATCGCCAACACCCCGCCTGTTTGGGTATCGATTACTACGGCGGCGCCTCTTTGCCCCTCAAACGCATCGTAAGTCGCACGCTGTAACTTCGAGTCGATATGCAATGTTAAATTTGCGCCGGGGATTGGATCGCTGCGATCCAGCACTCGCAGCACTTGGCCGCGAGCATTGGTTTCTACGTTTTGATGGCCCGCCGTACCCAGCAGGATGTCTTCATAATATTTTTCAAGGCCAATTTTTCCGGTGATATGAATGCCGCTGTAACGCTCGTATTGCTCGGGAGAAAATGCCGCCAGTTCACGGTCATTTATTCGACCCACATAACCGATACTGTGGGCAAACAATTCGCCTTGAGGATAATGCCTCACCAACTGAGCTTCAACTTCCACACCGGCTAGGCGGTATTCATTCACTGCAATCCGAGCAATCTCGTCTTCTTGTAATCGATAGCGCAAAGGAACGGCCTCGAAGGGACGGCGACGCTGGCGAATACTCTTGTTGAATTTTTCCAGATCATCATCACTAATCGGCAACAGGTCTTTTAGAACCCCGATGGTTTTATCCAGATTCTCAACACGCTCCTTAATAATCGACAAGGTGTAGCTAGGCACATTCTCTGCAAGCAATACGCCATTGCGGTCATATATGAGGCCTCGGGTAGGCGGAATTACCTGAACATGAACACGATTGCGGTCAGATTGAGTTACGTAACCGTCGTGATGAACAACCTGTAGATTATGGAATCGGGCAACTAAAATTCCCATTAAACCGATCAATAATACAGCCGCCACGACCACCCGGTGACGGAATATTCGCGCTTCTCGAAAATGATCCTTTAGCAGCTGGGTCTCTCGCATATTAAGTGTTCAAATGCCTCATCTGGTTCACTTATGATACGGGTGTTTGTTGAGAATGGTCCAAGCACGATACAGCTGTTCGATCAAAACGATCCTCACCAAAGGGTGGGGCAGTGTCAGCGCCGACAGCGACCAACGCGCATGAGCCCGCTGCAAACAAGCCGGAGCTAGTCCATCTGGACCGCCTATTAATATACTAAAGTTACTGCGCTCCATTCGCCAATCCATGAAATTCTGCGCCAACTTTTCGGTACTCCATGGTTTCCCTTTCACATCCAGCGCGATGACATGGTCTCCTGCAGGAATGGCCGCAGCCATCAGTTCGCCCTCTTTGGCAATAGCTTTTTCTATGGAGGCATTTTTGCCCCTAGGCCCCAGAGCCAACTCAAGCACCTCAACACTAAAGTCTCGAGGCAAACGTTTTGCGTATTCGGCAAAACCCGTTTCAACCCAAGCCGGCATTTTAGTGCCTACTGCAATTATTTTAATGCGCATACTGAAGGTTTAGTCTTCGGCGTTGCGAGTATTAGGCTCCATTGACCAGAGTTTTTCGAGATCATAGAACTCTCTGGCACTTGGGTGGAATATGTGAACAACCGTTCCACCAAAGTCTACCAGCACCCACTCACCTGTCTCCATACCTTCAGAGCCGATAGGCGTGAAGCCCGCTTTTTTGGCGTCAACGATAACGGCATTGGCGATAGATTTCACATGGCGATTGGAAGTGCCGCTGGTAATGATGAGGGTGTCCATTACGTCAGTAAGCTCGGTAACGTCCATATTAACGACGTCTTTGGCTTTGATATCTTCTAGTGTAGTGACGATGAGCTGGTTTAGTTCTGATGACATTTTGGCTTGTTACCTTGGTTTCTTTTTAATTTGGTTTAGGGGTTCAGCCCTTTTTGTTCGGTCAGTATCGAGGCTAGGAGAATTCTACTCTTTATATAGCCCTTCCAACTTGATAAAACGTTCAACTGATTCTGGTAGTAAATGACTAAGGTCTTTACCCTCCTGAATACGTATTCTAATCTCTGTTGCAGATATCGCCAGTAAACTGCACTGCTCTATCACTAAGGCCCCTCGGCTGGATCTGTGCACCTGCTCCGGCGACGCTCTATTTTCCTTAATCCAATTTGCTAAGCCGCCCACTTCAGGTATCTCATACCCAGGTCTTGCGGCAACACCTATGTGGCTGTATTCGAGCAACTCTTGCCAGCAGTGCCACTTATCTAATGAAGCTAGTGAGTCCATACCCATACATAAACAGATGGATTGTGACTGGCCTAGCTCGTCTCGCAAGCCTTTCAGTGTGTCAATGGTAAATGAAAGCCGATCTCGATTTAGCTCTCGAGTATCTACCTGCAGGGCTTTGACATCACGGCTCTTACTATTCTCTTCTTCAATGGCTAAAGCGACCATTTGCGCGCGACGCTCACTGCTCACACCGGGCGCTTGCCGATGCGGCGGTATGTGACAGGGCATTAGGCGCATTTCATCGAGTTGCAAACGCTGCTGAAGTTCCCTTGCCATTTGTAAATGAGCGCGGTGTATAGGGTCGAATGTGCCACCAAATACACCGAGGGTTTTACGTTTATTGGCGGATATGACCGTCACCCAATACAATCCATTTCTGCGAAGTTAATCCCTCAAGCCCAACGGGCCCTCTGGCGTGAATTTTATCGGTGGAGATACCTATTTCGGCGCCTAAGCCAAATTCAAAGCCATCAGCGAAACGGGTAGACGCATTAACCATCACCGTGCTGGAGTCAACTTCTGCCAAGAAACGGCGCGCTCGTGTGAAATTTTCTGTCACTATAGACTCTGTGTGCGCAGAGCTGTGCTGGCTTATGTGCTCAATAGCGGCATCCATATCATCAACTACTCGAATGGATAACACCGGAGCGAGATACTCCGTGCCCCAGTCTTCTTCTGTGGCCGCGGAAGCACTTATTATGGCTTGTGTCGCCTCACACCCGCGCAACTCTACGCCTTTCTCCGCGTAGGCTTCCGCCAAACGTGGCAAAATTTGCGTGGCCACGCCTTTTGCCACAAGCAGTGTTTCCATCGCATTGCATACACCATAACGGTGAGTCTTAGAGTTCAAGGCTATATTGAACGCTTTGTCCAAATCCGCTTGGTCGTCGATATAAACGTGACAGATTCCGTCGAGGTGCTTGATAACGGCCACTTTCGCGTCGCGGCTAATTCTCTCAATCAAACTTTTGCCGCCGCGAGGCACGATCACATCAACATACTCGGCCATAGTGATCAGCTCACCCACCGCCTCACGGTCTGTTGTCGCAACAACTTGAACCGCCGCCGAAGGCAAACCCACCTCGGCCAGACCGCCTGCAATACATTGCGCAATGGCTTGGTTGGAATGAATCGCTTCGCTGCCCCCTCTCAAGATCGTTGCGTTACCAGACTTTAAGCACAAACTAGCAGCATCAATAGTAACGTTGGGACGCGACTCGTAAATAATGCCCACAACCCCTAAAGGCGCACGCATTTTGCCCACTTGAATTCCACTTGGGCGGTAACTCATATCGGTAATTTCACCGCAGGGATCTGGCAGCGCAGCAACTTGACGCAGGCCTTCAATCATACCGTCGATAACGCTATCGGTCAGCGCAAGACGGTCGAGTAGGTGGGCGTCTAAGCCTTTGGCTTTACCGCTCTCTAGATCTTTTGCATTGGCGGCCACTAGAGCCGGGCGCGATGCGTCCAAAATGGTGGCGGTCGCCAGTAAGGCGGCATTTTTATCACCGCTAGTAGCGGCGGCGAGCTGGCGAGACGCCTGCCTTGCATTGCGACCTAAATCGCGCATGTATTCCTGAACATTCATGGAGCAGCTAATCCTGTGGAACTTGGGGACAAATGAAGCGCACATTATAACTGTTTATTAGGCTGAATTGTTGGAGTATGAAGGGATACGTCACGATAAATAGCCTCTTGGGCCAGACTTTGGTTCTATGGAGTGGATAAAAGCGAATTTTCCCGAATCACTCCTCTCCTGCCGCCAAACGTTCTATTCTTTCTGCTAAATGGTCAAGGCGGAGCAAGGGGTCTGACATTTCAAGCAAGGCCACCTTGTCCGGGCGACTAATAGGCAGCAATTGCGTTAACTGCCAGCCCAAATGTCGCGCATCTACTAACTCAGGCAGGTTTAGTCCCTTTACCGCAGGATGCTCTCGCAGCTGTTCAACTAACGCGACTAAACCATCGTGATGTAAACCAATTTCAAGCACCGGCTCCTGCGGCAAGAAGACCACTTCTGCGCTCAAGCCCATATCAGGCTGACTAAACGTTTGCATAACCTTAAATTTTCGCTCGCCCCGTACAACCACGCCCAGTAAACCGTTGTCCTGGGGGTGCCAATCCTCAATCTGAACATAAACGCCCACAGGAAAAAACTGAGGTATCTCACCCACCTCTCGGCCCTCCCGAATCGGTACCACACCAAAACCCTCACCTCGCTTCATACACCCTGAAATCATATCCAAATATCTAGGTTCAAATATTTGTAGCGACAGGGGAACTGCGGGAAATAGGAGCGTATTTAAGGGAAATAAAGGGATAGTTTGCATGATTCAGACTGGGTTCAGGTAAGGAGGGTTAATCTGCTGCCCAAGTTAACAAAAAACATTACCAAACAGCGCCTAGTGGAGGCTACACCATGACAAACCGACTTACCAAACAAAAGCGCCTGACCATCTCATCAAAATTAGCGCTGGCCGCACTGTTCACCGCTGTTGCAATGCCTAGCTTTGCCGGTCACAACCAAGGCTTTACTGATTTTGCCAAGGTCATTGAAGCCGAGCCCATTTACCAAACCGTTGAATATGATACGCCAGAAAGGAAATGCTGGACCGAGAGTGTGGCCTATCAAAAACCACACAACACCTCAGCTACCGGCACTATTCTCGGCGGAATCGTCGGCGCGGCAATTGGCAATAAACTGGGCCACAAAAAGAGCAATCGTCGTATTGGCGCCGTGGCTGGAGCGGTACTTGGCGCGTCTATCGGCAATGACATTAGCCGCAATAACAGCGGTCATAGCACTACTGAATATAGAGATCAAAAGCACTGCGAGGTAACCCACCGAATTCGCAAGGAAGAAGAGCTCGTTGGCTATAGGGTTACCTATAAGTATCACGGTCAAACCTACCAAACACGCACAGCTGAGCACCCAGGCAAGAAGCTGAAAGTTGCTGTCAACGTGCAACCCACTGAATAAACCCCGAGGGAAAAACCGAACTTAGTGGCACCGTTCCGAGTGTGTCACTAAAGCTCTTACAGGCCTAGAATCAAAACCATCTAGAACCAGGCCTTGCCCCTAGTCACTAACCTAACAATACTCAATAAAATGCAATAAACTAATGGGCACAGTAAAGTATAAGGCCAGCCCAAAGGAAGACATCATGAACCCCTCAATCAAAATCACTTTGTTATTGATACTCTCGCTGGGGACAAGCCTTGCAATGGCCCAGCAGACGGGGTTGCACCTGAGTAAAGATAAGCTCAAATATTTGAAGCAAGAACAAAACAGTTCGCACTACCAAACCATGGTACCCAAAGGCCAAAAGAAAAAGAGCAGCCACAGCATAAGCGAGTCTCAGGCAGCTAACATTGCACGCCAGAAAAAAGGCGGCAAGGTTTTAAAAATTCAAGCCATAGGCAAGTCTGGAGGCTATCGGGTGAAACTGCTATTGCCGTCTGGTCGCGTTACCCAAGTGACCGTTAGCGCCTCTGGGCGAATACAAGGATAAGTGAGAGAGCGATATGCGTTTATTGATCGTTGAAGACGAACCCATACTTTTAGAACAACTTGCCACACTATTAAAAGACCAAGGTTATGCCGTAGATACCGCCGCTGACGGTCGTGATGGGCTGTATTATGGCGAGGAATACGACTACGACCTCGCCATCATTGACATTGGTTTACCCCATATCAACGGCATAGAATTGATTCGCCAACTGCGAGAAAAAGGCCGCCATTTTCCGATATTAATTTTAACGGCGCGCGGCGCCTGGCAAGACAAAGTAGAAGGGCTGGAGGCCGGTGCCGACGACTATCTGGTGAAACCGTTCCACAACGAAGAACTTAGCGCGCGCATCAATGCCCTACTTCGGCGGGCGGCCGGGCACGCCTCTCCACAATTGCAATTTGGGCCCATAATACTTGATACCGCAGCCAAAACCGTTAGCCGACAAGGCACACTGCTGGAGCTAACCAGCTTCGAGTATAAAACGCTTGAGTATCTAGTCATGAAGGCAGGTTCAACTATTTCCAAAACGGAACTTACTGAGCACCTTTACGACCAAGATTTCGACCGTGACAGCAATGTCATTGAAGTGTTTGTGGGCCGATTGCGAAAAAAGCTAGACCCCGACAACACCTTAAAGCCCATTGCCACCATTCGCGGCCAAGGATATTTGTTTAACTTAAAACAGGCCACCCTTTGAGGCTACCCTCTCTCGCCTCAAGGCTTTTAGTGGCATCCACTCTGCTGTTACCGCTATTTCTAGGCCTGACCGGCTACGCTCTCAACCTTGCCTTTGAAGACAGTTTAAGCGCCGCCGAATCTGAGAGGCTGCAATCCCAAGTGTATTTATTATTGGGAGCGGCAGAAATGGAAGGCGAAACACTGAGGCTTCCTGAGGCTTTAACAGAACCTAGGTTCAGCCAACTTAACTCTGGCTTATTCGCCCAAGTTAGCACCAATACAGGCCAAACAGTCTGGCTGTCAGAATCGGGCCGACTCTACGCCGACGAGCTGTCAAATCTGCACAACAAACAAATACTTCATACCCTACCCCTGAATAGCGGCCAAACATTTTTTGATCAAGGCGTCTTGGCAGGCAAAGCTATGTTTATGTTTTACCACGATGTTAGCTGGGATACGGATGACGGACAGACTCTGCTGTTTCGAATCTCCATTTATCACGAGCAATCTTTATTTATAGCGGAGCGCCAAGCCTATCGCGCTCAACTTTGGCGATGGCTGGGTGCCGCCGGTGTGCTCTTGATACTAATGCAGTGGTTAATTTTACGCTGGGGCTTACAACCCCTGACGCGCTTGGCGGCCGACTTGAAAGCTATAGAGTCGGGCAAACGCGAGCAGCTTGAGGGGATTTATCCGGAGGAGGTGCAACAGGTTACCGACAATTTCAATTCGGTATTAGTTCGCGAGCAGCATCAGCGCGAGCGCTATCGGAATAGTCTTAGTGATTTGGCACACAGTCTAAAAACACCTCTTGCGGTATTGCGTGGCAGCCTCAACACTCCGAATGAGGAGCGCGGTGGTTTAGTGGAATCTCAGGTATTGCGCATGGATGAAATTATTGGCCGGCAGTTACAGCGAGCAATAACCCGCAATCTGGCTCCGCAGGCGCAGGTAAACAATATCGAAGAAATTGTTGAGCGACTGGCTCTGGCTTTGGGTAAGGTTTATCGGGATAAGAACGTTCATTTCACTTCTGACATTGAGGCAGGTTGCGGGTTTAATGGCGACGCTAGGGATTTGATGGAGGTATTGGGGAATCTGCTGGAAAACGCGTTTAAGTATGGGAGGCAAGGTGTAGCTTTGAGCGCTCGAGTTCGGGGTTCGATGTTGGAGTTTAGCATTGGGGATGACGGACCCGGCATTGCCTCAGAATTACAAAGCGGAATTCTTCAGCGAGGCGCGCGGGCGGATACGGCGCAAATGGGACAAGGTATTGGCTTGTCGATGGCGGCTGAAATTATTAGTGGGTATGGGGGGAGCCTTTCGGTGGGCAGTTCACATTTGGGCGGCGCGGAGTTTTTGGTTTCTTTGCCTTTGTGATTGTTTGGAGTTAGACCGCGTTGTTGCTGAGTCAGAACATTTGGTTACGGGGTAGGCCCCGGATTGGCCGCGCTTAGTGAGCTCCGCCCGAACGCACGCCTTTTGCCTCTGACCAAGCCGCTGCGGAACTCGCCCGTGCCGGACTCAAACAGTCCTCGCTAAATGACCTTGGCCAGAGGCAAAAGACGTAAACGCGTTCTGAATGGGCGGAACTCACTAAGCACGACCAATCCTACTATCTGTCTTCGTGCTGATAATTTTAAAAGGCAGCAAACACTCAATTAGATCAAGAGATTTTTCGGATTTACGAGGGCGATGGACGGGCTCTATGCGTATTGCCCTATGATAGAAAGGAGGTCTTGGACATTTCTGGCAATGAAGTCTGGTTGATTGTCCCAACTCTCTGGCTCTGAACGACTGTAGGCAGCGGCTACGGATATTACTTTTGCACTCTCTCCTAGGGCGGCCTGTAAGTTGCGGGCAAATTGGGTGTCGGCTTCGTGGTCACCAATGTACATCAGGAATTGACTATTTGTGTGGCCGAATATTGATTCTATGCACTTTATACCGCCGTAAGGATGAGGCTTTTGGTTTTCATTGGATACGTCATCGTAACCAATAATGGCTTTAAAGGGTGCGTCAATGTCGTTGTGCTTTAGTACGCGGCGAATGTTGTTTTGTGAGTTCTGGGAACAAATTCCATGGCGGAGCTGGGAGAATCGGCCTATGACACTTTTGATGCCGTCAAAGAGTGTTACTTCTGTTTGGTTTTCCTCTTGATGTTCGGCCCATAAGCTTCCCGCTCGAATCATTTCGTCATGAGACAGACCATAGTAATCGGTGTAAAGTTCTTGCCAGTTCTTAGCGGAGTGATTGGCTTGATGATATAGGTCTTCTCGAAGTAAATACTTCGGTAGTTTATTACCCGTTAGATGCGGCGCAACGATCGACAAAATGGCTTTGGTGATTTCAATATTCTTTGGTACGGAATTAACAAGTGTTCCGTCGTAGTCCCACAGAATTGCGTCTAATTTCATTTCACTTTCTCGCCGCGGAATAGAGAGAGTCGAATCGCTCGCCCTGATGTTAGTCAGGAGGCACCCTTAAAAGTACACGGGGCCTTACACCACCTCAAAACCCTAGGTTTTAACAACACCCTGCCCAAAGGGCTTCACCATTAATATCAATTTAGGCAGCAGGGTCAAGGAACCAAGAATGGCGGTAAACATCGCCAAGCTGGTTAATAAGCCAAAATAAATCGACGGGATGAATTTCGATAAGGCTAGAATTGAGAAACCTACAATAATTGTAATTGATGTGTAGTACATGGCTCGACCAATTGACGCGTGTGATCGGTGCATCGCGGAAACATAGTTGCCGTCCACGGCGAATTCCTGCTTATAGCGGTGAAGATAATGGATAGCGTGGTCAACTCCGATGCCTACCGTAATTGCCGCTATGGTAATGGTCATCATATCCAAGGGCACGCCGGTAATACCCATGCCACCGAGAACTACGCTCGCCGCTAGAATATTGGGAATGATCGCTATAAACGCAATACGCAAGGAGCGGAACAAAATTAAAAACATCAGCATGATGCCAAAAAATACTGCGCCCAAAGTAACAATCTGTGATTTAAAGAGGCTTTGCAGCATATTGTTATAAAGAACTAACATGCCTGTAAACTGAATCTGTTCTGGTTTCAGGCCCATCTCTTCTACGGCGAATTTACGGATCTCACCCACGAGCTCGGCCCGACGGAGGTTCGCATCTGTCTCCTTTGCCCGCAAGGAAATTCTAGCCTGATTATTCTCAACCGATAGGAAGGGTGCGATGATAAAATCACTCACTTCAAGCGGTAGCGACTGTCGCAACAAGGCCAATTCAAAATCGTTTAGTTTGGCCTGATTGATGTCTCGAGCCACTTTATAGGCCGTAGCCAAGGATTGCACCTTGCCTATTTCCGGGCGATTTTCCAAGTAATCGTGAAGCTGCTCAATCTCCTGTAAACCCGCCATGGTAAACCAGTAGCTACTGGTAGGATGCGCCGAAGGGTTTTGCTCGGAGAAGGGGTCTTCTTCTCCAAAGGGGTCTTCTTCAGCATAGGGCTCGGGCGCCTGAAAGGGGTCAGGCTCGTCGAAGGGGTCGGCCTCGGCAAATGGGTCATCTTCGTCACCACCATCAAAACCCGCAAACGCCAGATTACTGTCGATCGGATTCATATCAATATCTAGCAATATATCTAGAGTGGTAGTGCCACCTAAGTTCTCATCAATGACTAACATGCCCTGATAAATCTCAGTGGACTTGTCAAAGTAATCTATGAATCGATTTTCAACTTCTAAGCGGCTGATTCCCCAGGCGCTAATCAGTGCTGCAGCCAAACTGACCGCCAACACCCAAGAACCGTGATGCTCAGCGAGACTGGAAAAACGCAAAGTAAGGGCCGCAGAACGATCGCCTTTGTCTTTAACCTTGCCTTTTGGCAGCAATAGCAGGCCCGCGGGTAATACCACGAAAGCCAACATAAGCGCCAAGGTTAAACCTATCGTCATCATCCAGCCAAAATCAATTACCGGCCGAATGTCACTCACCACGAGAGATGCAAATGCCACAATTGTTGTCAGCGCGGTATACATGCACGGGCGAGCCATTGCCGCCACGGTGGCCAATACCAACTGGCGCTGCGACCAACCTGGATACTCGCGATGAAACTCTCGATAGCGCACCACAAGATGGATAGTAATTGCCAGCGCGATAATCAGTAAGAGCGCGACAAAGTTCGAAGAGATTACCGTTAAGCGCCAGTCAACCCAGCTGAGCCAACCCAACATGATCAATACTGACAGTAAACAAACCGACAGGGGCAAAAACACGAAACGTATCTGGCGAAAAATTACAGCGAGGGTAATGATTAAAAATGCGACAATACCAATGCCAAACACCACTAAATCACGGCGAATAAAATCAATCATGTCGGCGGTAATCATACTCACGCCACCTAGGAATAATTCCGCATCACCCCGATAATTTTCGACGATGGACCGTACTTCGGCGACGCGCTCATGGCCTTTAGCTTCTGTCGCCGTACGATAATCCAAGAAGGCTTGAGTAAGCACCAAAAGCTCACGGTTTTCCTCTTCGCTTAACAAGCCTTGGTCACGCCGAGCACGCAAGTCATCGCGAGCTCGTACCAATTCGATGTAATGATTGTCGACTTCAATGTTGAGCAGAATGGCGGTGGTCTTACCATCCGCACTCAGGAGCATGTCTTTGTAAATTGGACTATTGAGAAACTCTTTTTTGGCTAAGCCCCTGTCCACATCGTCATCCAACAGGGTGCGCGTCTCACTGGTAATCTCCGACAGAGCCATTATGGGACTGTAGAGCAAGGGAACATCGAGAAGCGAGTTAACACTCACCACGCCTTCTACACCCGCCAATTCATCGCGCAGAGACTTTAAAGTGTTAATAACAGGGTCAGAAAAGAGATCACCATGAGGCTGGTAAGTGACCACCAAAAAATCACCCGACTGATAACGCTTGGTAATTTCACGGAAATAATCGATGTCATTATCGTGCTCGAGGGTGAGGGAATCAGCCGAGGCATCGAGTTTGAAATTAGGTAGGCCTGCCGCCATTGCAATAGCGGCCAACAGCACAAGCGCCAGCACCATTCTCGGCCTGTCGATCACTGTAGACTCATAGATCAATTTTAATACGGACTTAATACTGGCAAGCATTCACGAACCCTGAATAATCAATAATCACACAAAACCTCATCCTTGGTAGGCGCTATTATGAGGGAGATTAAGCCGTATTGAAATAACAAGCAGGTCTTAAAGGAAAGTTTTAAGTACCTTGTTGGAATAGCGAGCGCATACTCACTCGCAACGCTTGAATAATGTCATTATCTAAACCCAAGATCATAAGAACACTGGTGTTGAGTAAGGTTAGAAACAGTAAGACTAATAGTAATAATAACAAGAGCTTTTTCTTTTCATTAACAACCTCGACCTCTGGCTTCACTGCAGGCAATATCAGTGTTGTTAACTCTTCGTTTAATTGCTCTAGCTGAGCCACTACCTCACTTGCCGACTTAAAGGATTCTCGGGTATTGGCGCCGAGCATTTTCACCAAGATAAGCCTCAATACCTCCGGCAGACGCATAAACGCCTTACCTTCCTGCAAGCGGCCCAAATACCAGCGCGGCCTCTCGCCAACCAGCATTCGGTAAAAAATGACAGCACAGTCAAAAAGGTCAATTTTTTCCGGTGAATTCTCGGCGATTTTGCTTCTCGCTTCCGACAGAGAAGATATTGTATCGCTTGCCTCTGTATCATCTTTATGAGCAATACCAAAACCCGTTATTTTTACCGTGCCATTGTCACCAAACAGAACATTACTCGCGTCGAGGTTACGATGATAAACATCGTGCTTGTGAGCATAACTTAAACCCTCGCACATCTGACGCGCCAGAGGTAGGAAATTTTCTAAGGATGCTGTTCTAATAAGGCGGTCTTGTAAGCTACCTCCAGGTAAAAAATCGGTCACGACAATAGTCGTTCGCGCATTTTTAGAGACCCCGTGAACACGCACAATATTAGGGTGAGACAATTCAGCCAGTTTGCGCCCGGCCTCATAAGCGGAGGTAGAACGCTCGCATTTTCTCACCAGCACCTGGGCGGCGGTAGTATTCTCCTGAAACAAATACAGCGAACCATGATCACTGTCAGATAAAATATCCAACAGCGTAAACGTTTTTTTATCGACGGCATCTTTGGCTTTCGCGGCTTGCCTTTGATTGAGATGAGAGCCACGCAGCAATTGCAGCAATTGATTGTGCACCCCCATAAAAGAACTAGGGCGGCCATCGGGGTCTATCGCAAGACATGAGTCAATAAGTCGCTCTAATCGAGGCGGCAATTTGGCGCCCTGCTCTTTAATACTTTGGCCGAGTATAGGCAGCTGCCCGGTGAACAGCTCAAACATCAAAATTCCGAGCGAGTATATATCGCTACTCGCGTTCGCTAGGCGCGTTGACTGTTGCAACTCAGGGGCCATATAGCGAAGTGTACCCATAACTTCGGTGGCCTCTTCAGACGACTCGCCGTCTTCAGAATACAGCGCAATACCAAAATCCAAGACCTTGGCATTGAGCTCTTTATCTACCAAAATATTGCCCGGCTTTATATCTCGATGCACAACACCATTCTTGTGTGCATAAGCCAAAGCCTTGCAAATTTGCAAGCATATCTCGACACGCCTCATCGGCGGGACCTCACCGGAGCGCATCAAGCGACCGAGGTCCTGACCGTCAACGTATTCCATGATGAAAAAAGGAGTGCCTTCCGGCGTAATACCTTTATCAATAATATGAATTATGTTTGGGTGATTCAGCTGCGCAATAATTAGGGACTCGCGCTCAAACGCCTCCCTCGCGACGCTTTCCGCCTGCATTTTTTGGCTTAATACTTTAATGGCAACAGGGCGATGCAGCGACAGTTGGGTGCCATGATAAACGCTCGCCATACCACCATCGGCGATTTTTTCACCAAACACATAACCAGCCAAATCTAAATTTAGGCTCGACATTATGATAGCGGCAGCTCGTCTTCGCCCCAACGCGGCATCATATCTTGGCGGATTCCCAACTGATCCAGAATTCTGGCAACGATAAAATCAATCAACGACTCAATGCTCTCCGGACGATGATAAAAGCCTGGGCTCGCCGGTAAAATCACGGCACCCAAACGTGTCAGTGTTAACATATTTTCTAGATGAATCGCCGAATATGGGGTTTCTCTTGGTACTGCGATTAGCTGTCGCCGCTCCTTAAGAGCAACGTCGGCCGCCCTCTCTATCAGGTTATTGCTAGCGCCACAGGCAATTGATGAAAGGGTGCCGCCACTGGCTGGGCATATGACCATAGATGCAGGCGAGCTAGAGCCAGATGCCACGGGAGAAAACCAATCATCGCGCGCGAACATAGTGAGCTGCCCCGGTTCCGCTCGGTAAGCTTTCTCAAAAAAAGCCTGCTGTGCTTCAAGGCCTGAAGGTAGAGCCAATGTGGTTTCGGTATTGATCACCACTTCAGCCGCGGTCGACAGCAATAGATACACCTGGCATTTGGCAGCCAATAAACACTCCAAAAGACGCAAACCATACTGTGCACCCGAACCCCCGGTCATGGCCAGCGTAACCGTGCGCGGATTCTCTTCCCCTTGATTCATACTGTATTCCTTATTGCCCTACATTCACTTGCGCACGCTTTGACAGCGCACTTAGCAATTGTGAGTGAATTCCGCCAAAACCGCCATTACTCATAATGACAATATGACAGGATTCTGCCCCCTCAACTTCGGCCATAGTTGCCTCAACCATGCCATCTATACTGTGCCCGCAATGGGCCGAAACAGGGCTCGCGTCAGCTACAGCTTGCATCGACCAATTCATGCCTTCAGGCTCATACCAAAGCACACAATCGGCATCTTCGACTGATTGAGCCAAACTATCCTGGTGCATTCCCAAGCGCATGGTATTTGAGCGCGGCTCAATTAAGGCGATAACCTTTTCGGCTCCCACCTGCTTCCGCAAACCGGCCAAAGTCGACTTAATTGCCGTTGGGTGGTGAGCAAAATCGTCATAGACCTTCACTCCCGCAAGCTCACCCAAACATTCCATGCGCCGTTTCACACCGGCAAATTCGTTAAGCGCGTCAATTGATATCGCCGCGGTAACTCCTACATTGTGAGCTGCAGCGGCGGCGGCCAAGGCATTATTAACGTTGTGAGTACCGGTTTGGCTCCAGCAAACCTCGCCCGCAATTTGCCCATTAAATAACACTTCAAAATGACTGCCGTCATCATTTATTAAGCGGGCTTGCCATTGCAAACCTGGAATCTGTGATGCTCCTCGTTCAAGGCTTGTGAAACGTCCGATAGGCGTCCAACACCCCTCGGCCAAAACCTCCTCAATGGCCGAGTCGTCTACAGGCGCGACAATAAGCCCATTGTTCGGCACCGTTCGCACTACGTGATGAAACTGCCGCTGAATAGCCGCTAAGTCGGGGAAAATATCTGCGTGATCGTACTCTAAGTTATTCAAAACTAGGGTTCTAGGCCCGTAATGAACAAATTTTGACCGCTTATCAAAAAAAGCGCTGTCGTACTCGTCGGCTTCCACAACAAAAAACGGAGTGTCGCCGAGCCGAGCAGATTGAGTAAAGTTCTTTGGAATGCCACCAATGAGATAGCCAGGCGACATGCCCGCACTTTCTAAAATCCAAGCTAACATACTGCTCGTAGTAGTTTTACCATGAGTGCCCGCCACAGCTAGCACCCACTTATCTTGCAATACCGACTCCCTAAGCCACTGCGGCCCCGAGGTATAGCGTAAACCTTGATCTAACATGGCCTCCACAACAGGGTTGCCACGAGTCATCGCATTGCCCACAACCACCAAATCGGGCTCCGGTTTTAACTGAGCAACATCAAAACCTTGTATCAGTTCAATACCCGCTTCTTCCAACTGTGTGCTCATAGGTGGGTATACATTGGCATCACTGCCGGTGACACGATGGCCAAGTGACTTAGCCAAAACGGCCAAACTGCCCATAAAAGTCCCGCAAATGCCCAAAATATGAATATGCATTGAGTTTTCCAGCTTGAATCCAGTATCATGCGCGCTTCGCGCAACTCGCTTGTCGCACCTAAAAAAAATCAGACAATAAACTATTATAACTAAAAGCTACACCTACGCAGATAAAACCTCGATACGCCCGATAAAGCAGAAAGGATTAATCAGTTTATGGCTAAAAGAAATGCATTTTACGCCCAGTCTGGTGGTGTAACCGCCGTAATCAATGCCAGCGCTTGTGGGGTGATTGAAACCGCGCGCTTGCACAAAAAACACATAGGCAAAGTGTACGCCGGACACAATGGCATTATTGGTGCTCTCACCGAAGAATTGATCGACACCAGTAAAGAGAGTGCAAGCACCATTGCCGCGCTTCGCCACACACCTTCAGGCGCGTTTGGCTCCTGCCGATACAAGCTCAAGAGCATTGAAAAGAATTTGGCGGAGTACGAGCGGCTGATTGAAGTATTCAAAGCCCACAATATTGGTTATTTTTTCTACAATGGCGGTGGGGACTCTGCTGACACCTGCTTAAAAATTTCTCAACTCGCGGAGCGCATGGGCTACCCAATTCAGGCCATTCACATCCCTAAAACGGTAGACAACGATTTACCAATTACCGATAACTGCCCAGGCTTTGGTTCCGTCGCAAAATACGTCGCGGTATCTACAAAAGAAGCGTCTCTTGACGTAGCCTCAATGTGCGCAAGCTCTACTAAGGTATTTATCTTGGAAGTGATGGGAAGGCACGCGGGCTGGATTGCTGCCGCGGGAGGCTTAGCGGCCCAAAACGAAGGCGATGCACCTCACATTATCTTGTTCCCGGAAATTGCCTTTAATAAAGAAAAATTTCTAAAAAAAGTACAGCAAAGCGTTAAGAAAAATGGCTATTGCACCATTGTCGCCTCTGAGGGCGCACAATATAAAGACGGCACCTTTTTAGCTGACGCTGGCAACGTTGACGCCTTTGGCCACAAGCAGCTGGGCGGTGTTGCTCCTACATTAGCGGCCATGGTCAAGGAAGCGCTTGGTTATAAATATCACTGGGCCCTAGCAGACTACTTGCAGCGTTCAGCAAGACACATTGCCTCGGCAACTGACGTCGAGCAGGCTTACGCTGTAGGCAAAGCCGCGGTAGAAATGGCCTTAGCAGGAAAAAATGCCGTGATGCCAGCCATTATACGGGGTAAGGGCAAGCGCTACACTTGGAGTATCGTGGAGGCCCCCCTTGAAAAAGTAGCCAACGTTGAACGCATGATGCCTCGCAACTTTATCACTCGCGATGGCTTTGGCATTACTGAAAAAGCACGCGATTATTTGAGCCCCCTGATTCAGGGAGAAGATTACCCACCCTATAAAAATGGTGTACCTGACTACCCGACACTAAAAAAAGTACGGGCACCCAAAAAGCTCAAAAAATCTTTCCGTATCTGAACTACTCCGACCAAAGCGTCTCAAGTCGCTTGTCTCGGCCACAGCTAAATCGGTAGTATTTGTAACGCACAGGGTTCCTCAGATAGTAATCTTGGTGATAATCTTCCGCGGGGTAAAATACAGAGCCCCGTGTTATTTCAGTCACTATTGGCTTTTGAAAGCGACCTGAATTCTTTAACATTGCCAAGCTGGATTCGGCTGAGGCCTGCTGCGATTCATTTTGGTAAAAAATACCTGCACGATACTGGCTGCCCTTGTCACAAAACTGCCCCTTAGCATCCAGGGGATCAATGTTTTTCCAAAAAACCTTCAGTAACTGATCAAACGAAATCTTGGCTGGGTCGAAAACAACCTCAACCGCCTCGGTGTGCCCCGTGCTCCCTGCTGATACCTGACGATAGCTGGGGTTCTTCACATGACCCGCTGTGTATCCAGAGCGTGTTGATATCACGCCAGGCAATTTATCAAACGGCCCCTCCATACACCAAAAACACCCCCCCGCAAACACCGCCCGCTCGGTTTTGGCGCTTGAACTTGCCTCCTCTGAAGCCGACGCGAGAGAGACCAGCGCTAGCAATAGACTCAGCACAAAGACCAAGGCTATACCAATATTTGTCAATTTTTCACCCAATGTGATCACCGCTTTAGCCTCGTAGTTTTACCAATCTCGCTATAAAGACACTTAATTAATACAATTGGTTCAGCATCCTGCTAAATGAGCAACTAAACTTAGCTCAATGTACCCAACTGAATCGCGCTCATGAGCTATAAAAACCTATCCATATTAAGCGCTGTAATTCTCTCAGCCATCCTCATACTTGCCGGCACCGTCACACATTGGCAACTGCGAAAAATGCACCTTAGCGAGCTGCAAACCTCACTGCAAACCGTGCTAAACACCAGCCATCAATCTTTAAAATCGTGGGCAACGGCCAAACAACGTGCTGCGCAAAGTATCGCAAAAGATACTTTAGTATCGTCTCTAAGCGAACAGCTCATTGCCGAGGAGCAGGCCGGCGCTAGAAACTTACTGCAACATCGCCTAATCAACCATTTGCGCCCTAGCGACACACTCGGCGGATCAGAATCTCGAGACAACCGAGGCTTTATGATAATCGACAAAACCAACCGTGTGCTAAGCAGTGATCACCAAGCTCTAATAGGAATGCCAGCCCCAAAATCACTTGGCAATCACTTCCTCCCACGAGTTTTAGGGGGCTTTAGTCCCATTAATCAGCCCACTAAGTCTCAAATTCCTCTCTTCGACAAATTCGGAGATAAAAGAACTGGGGTTGCCACTATGTTTGTTGGAGCCCCTATTCTAGACGCAGCTAACCAGACTATCGCCGCGTATGTTCAGAGGATTGATGTGACGGCTGATTTTGTTCCCCTCTTTAACAGCAGCCGCATAGGACGGACGGGTGAAACCTACGCGTTCAACAACTTAGGTTTGCTCATTAGCGAGAGTCGCTATGATCAACAACTTCAAGCTGCTGGCCTTATTGCAAAAAATGAAAGAGCTTTATTGAATTTAGTACTGCGAGACCCAGGCTCTAATCTGCTGACAGAAAACACCCAGCTAGGCAAAAAATTGCGAGCCTTAACCATCATGGTGGCCCGGGCTACGCGAGGTGAAAACGGCCAAAACCTAGATGGCTACCGGGACTACAGGGGAGTAGAAGTGATCGGGAGCTGGATATGGGACCACAATCTGCAAATGGGCATTGCCGTCGAAATGGACCGAGACGAAGCCACAGAGCTGCACCGGATATCTATTCGAATAATTTGGGCATTAATTCTATTTTCTGTGATGGTCCTCAATACACTAATTACCTTTCATGTGCGCGCTAGAAATCGCTACCGCACAATTAGCCGCTTACAAAAAGCGATACTCGACAATTCTACGGCGCCTATTCTCATTAAAAATCGCAGCGGTGTGACCTTGCTAAGTAATTTGGCAAGCCAAACAGCAAGAAATACCGCATCCACCCAACACTCCCCAGATAAGCCTGAAAATATCTTCGAAGACAATAATAGTGACACCATACAGAAATACGACAACATTGTTCTCGACACTCAGGCGCCGGTAGAGTTTGAAGTTCAAGTTAACACTGGAGACCAGGAAATCACATATTGGATGGTGAAATTCCCCATTAAAAATCAGCATAACTACACCTATGCCATCGGTACAATCGCCACCGAAATAACATCTAGGCGCGAGGCCGAAAAAGAGGTAAAGGAGCGCGAGCGTTTCATGGTTTCACTTATGTCCAACCTGCCTGGTTTTGTCTACCGCTTTAATCCAGACGACAGAATGAGTGCAAATTATATGAGCCAAGGTTGCTTCGAACTCAGCGGCTACCACCCCAGTGATTTTATCGATCAAACCCACGGTAACTTAAAGCCGACGCAACTTATTTCCGAGATAATTATTGAGAGTGATCGAAAGCAGGTTCAAACTATTCGCCGCGAAGCTTTCAAAGACAAAAAAACATACGAGCTAGAATATCGCATCAAAACGGCTAAAGGCGATGAAAAATGGGTGTGGGAGAGGGGGCGGGGCACCTTTGACACAGAGGGAAAGCTGGCATTCACCGAAGGTTTTGTTACCGAGATCACTGACAGAAAGCGAATTGACAAAGAGCTTTCAGCACACAGAAAGCATTTAGCACGCCTAGTAAAAGAGCGCACTCAAGAACTGGAGCAAGAACGCGCGCAGCTAAACAATATCGTCACTCACGCAGCCGATGGCATTTGTACTTTCGACAGCTCAGGCACAATCACTCTGATGAATCCTGCGGCCCTTCGTATTACTGAATATAATTTAAAAGAGCTTGTTGGTATTCCGTTCTCTGAACTACTAGACACTACCGACCGAGAGTTCGTATTGAACAAAATCGATACCCTTCGGGTTAACCCAAGTCATAGTCAAGCGGGCCTCCGCTTATCTGTGAAATTGCGCAGCAAACAAGGCCACACAATAAAAACCCAGCTGGCTATTTCTCGAAGCCTACAAGAGCAAATGAGTCACTTCACGGTAATTATTCAAGAACTTGATGAAAAAAAACGCCCCACGTAAACGGGGGGCGTTTTTATATTTTAGGATCAGACAAACCCTAGCCCAATAAAGGCGCAATAACCAAACTAACAATCGCCATTACGTTAATTAAAATATTCATAGCCGGGCCAGACGTATCTTTGAAGGGGTCGCCAACAGTGTCGCCAACCACAACAGCCGTATGAACCGCCGAACCTTTACCGCCAAGATTGCCTTTCTCCACATACTTTTTGGCATTGTCCCAAGCACCACCCGCATTAGCCATCGTCAGCGCCAACAAGACACAACTAACCAAGGCGCCACCGAGCATTCCGCCCAAGGCGGCGGGGCCAATTACAAAACCAACAACCACCGGTGAAGCAATGGCCAACACACCAGGTGCCACCATTTTTCTTAGCGCCGCCTGGGTCGCAATATCAACGCAACGCGCACTATCTGGTTTCGCAGTCCCCTCCATTAAACCTGGAATTTCCTTAAACTGGCGACGAATTTCTTTAATCATATCGAAGGCCGCGTCGCCCACCGCGCGCATCGTCATGGCGCTGACAAGGAAGGGGAAAATACCCCCGATAAACATGCCCGTAAGCACCAATGGGTCGCTAATATTTAGGGCGAAGCCCTCTACATGTTGCGACACGGTTTCTATATAAGCGGCAATAATAGCCAAAGCGGCCAAACCTGCAGCCCCAATTGCAAAACCCTTACCAATAGCCGCCGTAGTATTGCCCACCTCGTCTAATCCATCGGTAATCTTCCTTGTCTCCTCGCCGAGGCCCGCCATTTCAGCAATACCTCCAGCGTTATCGGCAACAGGACCATAAGCGTCAATCGCCATAGTGATTCCTACCGTGGAAAGCATGCCGACGGCCGCAATACCGACACCAAACACACCGGCACCTTCAGGCAGCAACACGCTGGTGGTATAGATAATGCCCGCTATCGTAAGCACTGGAACCACAACCGATTCCATACCTGTGGCTAAGCCCGCGATCATCACCGTAGCAGGACCTGTTTCTCCACCTTCTGCAATCAGTTCAACTGGGCGACCGCCAGTATAATGCTCCGTTACTAGACCAATAATAATACCGCCAACGGCACCAGCCACAACGCACAGCCACACCGCCGAACTGATACCCAATGAAGACAGCAGCGCCCACGCCGCGCCGATAAATAGAATAGTTGCGCCAATAGTGCCCATTCGCAATGCATCTTCAGGCGCTTTCGAGGAGAACATTCGTACCAACAAAATACCCAATATGGAACAAATTAATCCAGTAGACGCCAAGGCGAGGGGCGCGAACATGAGCGCTTCTCGATTACCTCCCCCCATACTCGCCACCGCTGCTGCAGACAAGGTTGCGCCAATTGCGATAGTTGCAATCATTGAACCGCAGTAAGATTCAAAAATATCTGATCCCATTCCCGCCACGTCACCGACGTTATCACCTACATTATCGGCAATAACTCCAGGGTTCCTTGGGTCATCTTCTGGAATGCCCGCTTCAATTTTGCCCACCAAGTCTGCACCCACGTCAGCACTTTTAGTGAAAATACCGCCACCCACACGGGAAAAAAGTGCAACAGTGGAAGCACCCATGCCAAAACCGTGAATGGCCTCAGCATGCTCCGCGCCATAAACATAGTAGAGCCCACCCAAACCCAGCAAGCCCATTGCGGCGACCGTTAGGCCCATAATAGAGCCACCGTAGAAAGCGACACTTAATGCCGAGGCCGCCCCATCAGTGTTAGCCGCAACCGTTGTGCGTACATTGGCCTGTGTAGCAGCATACATACCTATGTAACCCGCCACAGCCGAACACAGGGCGCCTGACACAAACGCAGCCGGTGTGTGCCAAGTTTCAAAACCAATGAAGAGAAAGACGGTGATAAGCCCAGCGAACATTGCCAAAATGGTGTATTCACGACGCATAAACACCATAGCGCCGCCGTGAATGGCTTCCGCTATCTCCGCGACAAGGCCCTCACCAGCGGGGTAAGATTTAACAACACGGTAGAGAATTAAAGCTGCAAGCAGCCCAATGCCGCCGAGAATCGGCGGCAACAACAGAACATCCATAGTAAACCCCTAATATTTTTATAGTTATGCCCCAGGCGTAGACTTCAACACACTTTATGCTCAACGCACACGACAGTCATCTGGCCTGGTGGGGTACTGCAAAACAGGGCTTAAACCCGCTTCATCCTCATCATCTGAATTACCGGCCACACACTGAGTCTATGTTAGTGGCGTATAAGCTGCAAACACGTTAAAATCGCGCCCCAAATTTTTCATTCTCAGTTGCTAGAGTATTCCTTATGAGCCTAGATCAAGTGCCGTCAGGCAAAAGCCTTCCCGATGACATCAACGTTATCATTGAAATTTCACTAAATGGCGACCCCATTAAATATGAGGTTGATAAGGATTCAGGGGCAATTTTCGTAGACCGCATGCTCGGTACTGCTATGCACTACCCTTGCAACTATGGCTATGTCCCCCACACTTTGTGTGGCGACGGCGACCCCGTTGATGTTCTAGTGATTATGCCGCTGGCCCTTGTGCCTGGTTCGGTGATTCGCTGTCGTCCAATTGGCGTACTGAAAATGGTTGACGAAGGCGGCGAAGACGCCAAGATCGTAGCCGTGCCCGTCGACAAAATTACGCCGCTTTACACCAATGTAGAGTCTGTTCGCGACTTGCCTCCCATAACCTTGGAGCAGATCGCGCACTTTTTTGAACACTACAAAGATTTGGAAAAAGGTAAGTGGGTAAAAATTGATGGCTGGGGCGGACCAGAGGAAGCCCGCGCTGAAATTATGGATTCTGTAAAACGCTTTGAGAATTCGCCTGATAAACCTAACTTTTAAATCTTTGCTTAGCGCTTGCCGATGAGGGCTTCAGTAAAATGAGGCCCTTATTACTTACTCAGCCAGGCTTATATTGCTGGTATCGGGTGCAGGGGGTGGTGGCTCAGAGGGTTTTTGACCCATGTCGCTGCCGGCTGGCGCCAAGTCCATACCGCCAACATTAATATCCACTTCTGGCACTACCGCGCGCTCTTCTGCCCGCAACAAGTCTTCGCCCGCCTGAGCGAGCTCCAGATCACTTAGATCAAATTCCAAAGCTTCTACCGTGGACCTTTCTGCCTCATCAAGCAGCTCACCTTCAGCCTCACGCACTGACAAAGCAGAAACATCAACGTTACGCACTTCAACATTTGAGCGCTCCGTGTCTTGCAGCAAACTCTCACCTACTGGCGCGACACCCAAGTCGGGAACTTCAACCGGACTCACTTCAGGTTTTGAATTCGGCTCAAATGCTGACAGGGGAAGGATGCTTAACTCTGAGGATGAAGACTCAACAGGCTGCGGGGCACTTTTCTCCGCAGCTTGGCTAATGGGGCGCCCAACTGGCCGGGGCTTTGCTCTAGAGCGAGGCGCTTGAGCAGTAGCGCCCGCCGCCTTAATTTCAACTTTGGCCCCTGCTTTTTCCAACGCCAGTTTATATTTCTGCGCATTAACGTCATTGACATTGCGCTTTAAGGGCGTGGCCCCGCCTGTGAATAAAGCGTCTATCTTGCGGGCGTCTACTTTAAACAAATGCTGTAAGTGAAGTTTAACATCGGCAATTTGATGCCCGAGCACTATATCGCCGCGGAAAATGATGTCAAACAAGGGTTCAGTCATAACAGAGCCTTTTCACCTACTACAATATTACGTCCTCTGGCCTTCGCCGCATACAGGGATTGGTCGGCGCGACTGATAATGGACGTTGTAGTGTCGCCTGCACAATACAAACTTAAACCAACCGAAAGCGTCACTTTACCTACAGAGCGCTTGTCTTTGCCCACCGTCAAGGCTTGATTAGCCACCGTGTCGGTAATTGCATGAGCGACCGACATGCCGCCATCATAGCCAGTGCGAGGCAAAATCACCCCGAACTCTTCGCCGCCATAACGCGTAACAACATCTCGGCCTTTTACACCGCGCTTAATCATTTGCGCCACATAACGAAGCACCATGTCACCCACTAAGTGGCCATGCTCATCGTTAAATGCTTTAAAATTATCAATATCCAAAAGCAGCAAACAAAAATCACCACCGTCTGCATTCGCAGGCGATAGCATTTTGCCAAGCTCCAAATCAAATGCACGACGATTGCCAATACCGGTCAGTGCATCCTCTAAAACTTCTTCCGACATTTGCTCAATGGCACTGCGCAGGCTTTCTATTTCCGCATTTAATTGCCCCACCACTTCACTACTGGCCTGGCAAGTGTCCCTCGCATGACGAGTTTCTGTAAGCAGAGTGCTCACAAGCTCTTTCAATGACTCTAGTTCGAGTCCCTCATCCGTCCCTGCCAATGAAGCTTCACAGGCCGCTAAAGTTTTATCGTAGCCGTTCATGTCAGACACTAAGTCTTTGAGCTGAGCGCCCATTTGAGCAATTAGCGCTCGAATCGCCTCTTTCACTTCCCTTAACTTTCCAGAATCTTTTTCTAAATGACGTACATATAACTCTTCGCACACCTCTGGAGTAAATACCACCTGCTTACCCAGAAGCCGATCCAACTCATTTTTTAAGGGTTGTAATGCCGCAAAATATTGAAAAAAGACCGCGTAATTGTGTGGTGACGGCTCCACATCCAGCAACTGCATCTTCGACGTAGCCAAGCGCATCCACTTTGTCGCCTGCTCCATTCCTTTACTTCCGGCCATGTAAACCTAATCCTTTTCCTAATCTCAATTTCGTCGAAGCACTATTAAGGTAATTATTGTGGGTTTACTGCCTACAGTCCAACTAAATTAACTTAATTAAGACCGAAAACTCTATTGATCGCCTAGCCGATGATCCATTTCTAATGCCGGCTGTGCCGCTTTTGGCCGCCCCACCACCTTCGCGGGCACTCCCGCCACGGTTGTATGCGCCGCAACAGATTCTAAAACTACACTCCCGGCGCCTACTTTCGCGCCCTCTCCTACCTCAATATCGCCGAGAATTTTAGCGCCAGCACTGATTAATACACCCTGCCGGATTTTCGGGTGACGCTGCCCAGTGCCGCAACCGCTTCCCCCCAGTGTCACAGAGTGCAGCATAGAAACATTGTCTTCTATAATCGCCGTCTCACCCACTACCACGCCATTGGCGTGATCAATCATAATGCCATGTCCGATTTGGGCGCCAGGGTGAATATCTACACCAAATACTTCGGCAATGAGGTTTTGCAGATATAAAGCCAAGGACTCTCGCTCAGCTCGCCACAACCAATGGGCGACGCGATAAGCCTGCAAGGCGTGAAAACCCTTGTAGTACAAAAATGGCATGCTGTATTTATCGCAAGCAGGGTCGCGATCACGATAGGCAAAAATATCAGCCACCATCGCTGATTCAATTGAAGGGTCAGCCAGCATCGCCTCTTCAAAAACCTGTCGAATTAACATCGAGGGCACCGCTTGACTGTCTAATTTATTCGCCAGATGGAAACTAATAGCGGCCCTAAAGCTGCTGTGATTTAAAATCGAGGCATGATAAAAACTCGCCAGCATGGGCTCGTTCATACTCGCCGAACGAGATTCCTCACGAAGCATCGGCCAAACATCACTCAAATTTTGCTCTAAGTGCCCTTCTTGCACACTAACCTCCTTTCTCACTCAATGATTCTTTAGGCAAGTCCACAAACCGCCGAAGAATGTCGTCTAGGTTATCTACAATTTCAGCTTTAAGTTCTATGTGGGACCCCACAATCACAGATTCAAGCCAGTCCCGACAAAAATGCTGTTCGTAGTGCCCTGCACTAGGCCGGTGACTGATGTGCCACGGCTCAGGAGCAACACCCCCACGGTCTTGTGCATAGGGCTGGAAAAACCCTCTGCTTCGACCTGTATCCATGGCATTCAATAACCATTCGTGCAAGGGATAAAAGGCTCCGCCCTGATCATACTCATCTTGAGTCAGCTGCACAGTATACTCCTCGCCAATCGCCGCGGCATCATACACATCAATGTCTGTACCCCAGTGGTGCCGAGAAGCTCCAGGTAGCGCAGACCAACGCAAGATGGCGTAGACTTTTTCCTTATCGCTCAGTGAAGCTAGGTTCAGGGCTTGTCCACCATCGCTGAACACAGGCCGCAAACCAGTCGCCTTTGCATTCCAAATCGCAAGCTGCCGGTCAAAATCCCGAAAGGCGCTGGCAATGCGTAATTCGATGCCATCCGTCAAGGCTGCAGCCTGCAGCTGACAATAGTCTGACAGTGCGTCACGGTGGAGCTGATGAGCCTCTTCAGGATGCCAAAGCAAGTGTTCACAAGACTGACCACTAAGTTCCATGTTTCTATTCATTTTAAGTTTGCGCCTCCGTCGCAAGTATGTATTATAAGTGACAGCTATTACAGAGAGCACCTACAGCTCTAATAAATATAATGATAAATCTGCAAGGAGCTTTGGATATTGACCTCAAGTCACAATGAATTACTCCAATTAAAAAATTTGGGCATGGCTTCAGTGAATATACTGCATGCAATTGGAATCAACACCTATAGTGATCTCAAAGAAATAGGTTCTGTCGAAGCTTACCGACGTATAAAGGGGCGAGGAATCAACGTCTCAAAAGTGATGTTATACGCACTTGAAGGCGCCCTGCTAGATCTCCACTGGAATGAGCTTGCTCTCGATCTTAAAGAGCAGCTCGTGCAAGAGGCCACACAAGAAAACATGACAATCGAACCCTAATGCGCGCTCATTTAGCACAAGATAAATCTGCGCGCGGCCGTATTGTCTTCGATTTGCCCCTTAATAGTATTGTGACAACAACCCCCTGCGCCCGCAGATCATCTGGACATACGATTCATGGCCGAGCTTAAACGGAAAGTTTTCACCCTAAGCGAACTGGAAGAGGGTTGCTCAAAATCCAGTTATGACGACGGTGAAGCTGTTTTTGCGGTTAAAAAAGGCGGACAGGTTTTTATCTACCGCAATCAATGTCCGCATCTTGGCTCTCCGCTCGACTGGCTCGAAAACCAATTTTTAGACGGCGATGGCGAATTGATTCAATGCGCAAGTCACGGCGCACTATTCACGATTGACGGTGGCCGCTGTGTTGCGGGCCCCTGCTTGGGTCAAGCGCTGAGTTCCGTGGAATTTGTCGAGCGCGACGACGCCATCTTCATCGCCGCATAACAATAATCTGATTCACAAAATAAAAGGCAGCGCGCGCTGCAATACTATTTCGCGGGATGAGATATTCGCACCATAGGCCAGCACTTCAACCCCCGCATCAATAGCCTTAGCTAAGGTATTTGCATAAACAGGGTCAATATCTGATGCCGGGCTCACCCGCTGAATACCGGTATGCTGCACACAGTAAAATAGAACAGCGCGATGCCCGTTTTCACGCATCAACATCAATTCGCGCAAATGCTTTGCACCTCGAGCACTCACCGAGTCTGGAAACAAACCTAAACCATCCCCAAGGGCCATAGTGACGTTTTTCACTTCGACGTAACAAGCTTCATTGCCTTTGCTCAATAATATATCAATACGAGAGCGTTCCTCTCCGTAACGCACCTCCGTTGCCAAGTTTTCATAGCCCTGCAACTCTGTAACGCACCCCGACTTGATCGCTTCAACAACCAAGGCATTGGAACGAGAGGTATTGATACCGGCCAAGTCCCCCGCGGGTGTTGTCGCTATTTCCCACGTATGGGGGTACTTGCGCTTGGGATTGTCCGACTGGGAGTACCAGCAAGGCGAATTTTCCGCCAAGCAATGCTTCATTGAGCCGGTGTTGGGACAGTGCACGGTTATTTCACGACCATCGGCACAGCGGATGTCCGCCAAAAAGCGCTTATAACGCTTTAATAGTGTTCCCTGCGCTAGGGAAGGCTGAAACTTCATTCTTTTTCTTACCTTTCTGCGGTTTTAACGATATAAAGGGAGGCTAAAGCTAAAAACTACTAGCGCCTAACAAACAGATCTGATAGCTTCCCGTTTTTTGGAGTGATTGCCCTTGAATTACTGGGTGACTGCCCCAATATTGGTTCATCGAGAAGTTACAATAGGTCACTACAAGGTCGGAACAATGCCCACAAACTCTAGTAAAAACAGCTCTTCCTCCGCTCGGGATTTTATCCCATATAAAGAGAAGAAAGGCGAAGAGTACATGAATGATGAGCAGAAAGAACATTTTAGAGGCCTACTGCTTGCCTGGAAAAACGAATTGATGGAAGAAGTTGACCGCACGATGAGCCACATGAAGGACGAAGCGGCCAATTTCCCAGACCCAGCAGATCGCGCCAGCCAAGAAGAGGAGTTCAGCATTGAGCTTCGCACCCGCGACCGTGAGCGCAAGTTGATTAAGAAGATTGATAGCACTACTGAGCTCTTGGAAACTGATGAATACGGTTACTGCGACGCCTGCGGTGTAGAGATTGGCATACGCCGGCTTGAAGCACGCCCTACAGCCAACTCTGTGCGTGGACTGTAAAACGCTGGATGAAATCAAAGAGAAGCAAGTCGGCGGGTAATGCAGAATTTAGGTCGGCGCGTTTAGCCGACCTAGCCAAGCTTTAGGGCCTGCCCCTGCCCCCCTTCTCCTCTGCGCAGCGAGCCAAGGACTGAAGTTCCATGTCGCCACAAGCCGCCGTCACTGACAGCATGATGGCTGATCAAAAAGCTTCTTATATCGGGCGTTTTGCTCCCTCCCCTACTGGTCCACTTCACTTTGGCTCCCTGCTCAGCGCTCTTGCCAGCTATATCGACGCCCGAGTCAACCAAGGGCTATGGCTCGTTCGCATGGAAGATTTGGACCCACCGAGAGAAATACCCGGCGCTGCGGAGAGTATTTTGCAATCACTGCAAGATCACGGCCTAAACTGGGATGGCGAAATTCTCTATCAGAGTGAACGCCTAGACGCCTATAAGGCCCTCATTGATCTACTTCTATCAACGCAAAAAGCTTACACCTGCGACTGCAATCGAGCTCGAATCAACTCTCTGATGGGGGTTTATGATGGTCACTGCAGGCACAAAGAGGCAGTGACAAGCCCTCACGCGGTTCGACTAAGGCTTGACTGCGCTCTGGATAATTCGACGCTGATATCAGCCGGCAGTTTCACAGATCTCTTCCAAGGGCCCTATGGTCAGGATTTAGCACAAGAAGTAGGCGATTTTATTATTCATCGCAAGGACGGCCTTACGGCTTACCAGCTGGCGGTAGTAGCCGATGATATTTTCCAGGGCATCACCCATATTATTCGCGGCAGTGATCTGCTGGATTCGAGCCCTAGACAGTGCTACTTATTTACCTTACTCGGAGCAAAGCCACCAGTATTTGGGCACATCCCTGTGGCGATGAATGAGCAGGGGCAAAAATTAAGCAAGCAGAATCTGGCGCCCCCCATTGACGGCAAGAAAGCCAGTCATAATCTGTGGGAGGCATTGAAGTTCTTACAGCAAGCACCCCCACGAAGTTTGCTGAACACCGGGGTTAGCGACATTCTGGACTGGGCAAGCAACCACTGGCAGCCAGGGTTGATTCCTGCCAGACTTGGTTTGCCCGCCGAGGGGCTACGAGACGGTTTCTATGAATAATCAACGTTCGATCATTTTGCTGCTGGTTATGGCTTATGTTTTCTCGCCAACACTACTCAGCTGGATTCTCAACCCTTATGGATCTTGGTACAGGCCCTATTTAGTTTGGGCAATCGTCATTGTGCTGGCTTTTTTAATCTCTGGGCGCCGAAAAAAACATGAGCTTTGAGTTAGGCCAAATAGCACTTATTTGTATCCTGTATCTGCTCGTGATGTTTGGGGTTGCCTTCAGTACAGACAAAGGCTGGATTCCCGACGCAGTAGTGAGGCACCCAGCCACGTATATCTTATCACTGGGCGTTTTTGCCAGCGCCTGGTCGTTTTATGGTGTGATTGAGCTTGCCAATCAACACGGTTACGGAGCGTTGGCTTATTATTTAGGCACAGGAGCACTCTTCCTATTTGCCCCGGTAGCGCTGGCACCCTTAGTAGAATTAGCGAAACGTTATCAAATCTCTTCGCTGGCCGACCTTCTCGTGTTTCGCTATCACAGCCAAGCAGCGGGCAGCTTGGTGACACTACTCATGTTTTTGGCTTTACTGCCCTTACTCGCACTGCAAATTCAGGCGGTGGCAGATACCCTGCATATTTTGACTCTGAGCAGTAAACCTAACTTGCCACTTAGCGATATTGGCTTCACTTTCAAAGAGGTGATGGCCTTATTGTATTGCGCTGTACTGGCTATTTTTACCATTCTATTTGGCTCCAATCGCGAAAAGCACCGAGGCCTAATTACGGCTATGGCATTTGAGTCGCTAATTAAGCTTTGCGCTTTCTGCGCTATTGGCCTGCTAGCCGTGTATGGGGTGTTTGACGGTTTGGACGGCCTAGACCTGTGGTTGGCGAACAACCCCGAACGAATTGAGCAACTTTACAGCGCATCGGAAGATCGCTCGTCACATACATTACTATTGGTCTTCATTGCGACCGCAGTCGCCATGCCCCACATCTTTCATATGAGCGTGGTAGAAAACCCTATCGGCGAATCAACTCACACGGCAAGCTGGGCTTTTCCGCTATTTTTACTGTTAATGGCACTGCCCCTTTTCCCCATCCTCTGGGCGGGCTTTGAACTGAATATTGCGCTACCCACACAATATTTCACACTCGGTATTCCAATGGCGCTGAATTCGCCAACCCTCACGATTCTTGCTTTTGTAGGCGGTCTTTCTGCCGCTACTGGCGCCTTAGTGGCCACAGCTTTGGCAATGAGCACAATGCTACTGAATCACTGGTTATTGCCCTTCGCTGGACTGCGCTTAAAACCCGACCTATACAGTCATTTGGTTTTACTGCGCCGAATACTCATTATTTTAATCTTTGCCGCCGGCTACAGTTTTTACCAGTTGCTGGGCGGCAAGTACGGCCTCACCAACCTGGCCTTGATGGCCTTTATTGGCACCTTACAATTTTTACCTGGCATTTTTGCAGTAGCCTATTGGCCTCAAGCCAATCGCCGAGGCCTTATGGCGGGCCTCAATGTTGGTGGCGCCATCTGGGCCATCGGCCTACTGCTGCCCGCGATCAGCGGTAATAATGCCCTTGCCCTGCCCTCATTGGGGCTTGTAATTCCCGTAGGCCACGAACACTGGAATTTGATCACGCTGTTATCACTCGGCTTGAATACGGTGACTTTTGCCGTGGTTTCACTACTCAGCGATCAATCAGACGAAGAGCGCTACAGCGCCGACCTATGCGGCGAAGATGAGCTCAGCCAGCCCATGCGCCTAGTGCTAGACGTTCACTCCGCAAAAGAATTTAAACAACGCCTAGAGAACCCACTAGGTGAAACCAGCGCCAAGACTGAGGTGAATCGCGCACTGAAAGATTTAAACCTCGGTAACAATGAGCGGCGCCCCTATGCCCTGCGACGTCTGCGAGATCAAATTGAAGCGAACCTTGCAGGCCTGATGGGTGTCGCCATTGCCAGTGAAATTGTTGACCAATATATTCCTTTCAAGTTGCCGGAAGCATCTGGAACCACCGACATTAACTTTATCGAAAACCGCCTAGCGCAATACCGCAATCACCTTACCGGCATGGCGGCTGAACTCAACAATTTACGCCTTTACCACCGCAAGACTTTAGAAGAACTGCCGATGGCGGCCTGCTCTCTAGGTCAAGACTTAGAGGTGTTAATGTGGAACCGCGCCATGTATCAACTCACAGGCATTCCCAGCGAAGAGGTGACGGGCTCACACCTAGGAAGTTTGCCGCAACCATGGCAGAGCTTAATTGGTGAATTCAGCCACGATGATCAAGCCCACTCGCACAATTGTGAAATCACACTTAATGAACGTCCACATTGGGTTAGCCTGCACAAAGCCAATATTGAAGGCCACGCCACTATCACCTCGGGCCAAGTAATACTGCTGGAGGACGTCACTGAAACCCAGCTGCTGGAACGCGAGCTTGTGCACAGCGAAAGGTTGGCATCCGTTGGCCGACTGGCCGCCGGAGTTGCTCACGAAATTGGCAACCCCATCACCGGTATAGCCTGCCTAGTGCAAAACCTGAAATACGAGACAGACAACCCCGAGATACTCGATACAGCGGCGCAGATTCTTAGCCAAACCGAACGTGTCAGCCGCATTGTTCACTCCTTAGTGAGCTTTTCTCACAGCGGCCAGCAGCGACCAGACGATTTTCAAATGCTGGACTTAGCCACCTGCGCCAATGAAGCGATACACCTACTCTCACTGCAACTTGATAAGCACGATGTAGCTTTCAGTAACGAAATTGATGCCGATGCCATCGTGCCCGGTGACACACAACGCCTCATTCAAGTATTTATCAATTTATTGTCGAACGCCCGAGACGCCAGCCCTGCAGACAGCACAATTTATCTCACCAGTAACACAGACGAAAATCATGTAACTATCAGTGTTATCGACGAAGGTGAGGGTATTAGCGAAGAGCTGCAAGAACGTATCCTGGAGCCATTTTTCACCACAAAAGACCCTGGCGAGGGCACAGGCCTAGGGCTGGCCATGGTTTACAGCATTATTGAAGACCACAACGGGCATCTGAGCATCGAGAGCCCAGTGGACAAAATTAAGCAACGAGGCGCGAAATTCGACATTATTTTGCCTCGCCAGCTTGCAACTGAACGTGAGCGTGGTACAACTACGTGAACCGCGTTACCTTTTTACTCTAATCATGTTTGAATCCGGTGTTATGAGCAAAATTCTGATTGTTGAAGACGAAGCTATTATTCGCAGTGCCTTGCGTAAATTACTTGAGCGAAACAAATATATTGTGAACGAAGCAGCCTCTATCAAAGAGGCGACAAGCAAGTTCACGCTCACTGACCACAACCTGATTATCAGTGATTTACGCCTGCCCGGCGCTCCTGGCACCGACCTTATTAAGCTCGCTGGCGACATTCCTGTATTGATAATGACCAGTTATGCCAGCCTGCGCTCAGCGGTCGACTCAATGCGCATGGGGGCCGTGGACTACATCGCTAAACCCTTCGATCATGACGAAATGATTGCCGCCGTAAAACGGGTCATTGGCAAAGCCAACGATGCTGCGCGCCTAAACAAGAAATCGAAAACCACCAGCCACGCCGTCGCTGGTATGATTGGCAACAGCGCCGTCATGAAAGACCTCTATAACCGCATTCACAAGGTTGCCCCTACTACCGCCACCGTACTGATTCACGGGGAAACAGGCACAGGTAAAGAGCTGGTAGCCAAAGCACTGCACGAAGAAAGCAAGCGCTCAAGCAAACCTATGATTTCGGTGAACTGCGCCGCTATTCCCGACACCCTGATTGAATCAGAACTATTTGGTCACGAGAAAGGGGCCTTCACTGGCGCGGCCAGCACCCGAGAAGGCTTAGTAGCGGCCGCTGACGGAGGCACCTTATTTCTCGACGAAATTGGCGAACTCCCTCTCGAAGCGCAAGCTCGCTTACTTCGAGTTCTACAGGAAGGTGAAGTGCGGCCCATAGGCTCTGTAGAGTCCCGCAAAGTAGATGTTCGCTTAGTGGCTGCCACCCACCGAGACTTACGCAGACTTTCCGAAGAGGGTAAATTCAGACAAGACCTCTATTATCGAATTAATGTATTACAGCTCTCTCTACCCGCACTGAGAGAGCGCGGCAAAGACATTATTGCCATCGCTGAATCTCTACTCGAAAAATTCTGCTCCCAGCTCAAGCGTCCCTCACTCAAACTCAGCCCAGAGGCCGTTCAAGCCATTACTACCTACACTTGGCCTGGCAACGTACGTGAGATGGAGAACGCCATTCAACGCGCAGTCATTCTCTGTGAAGACGATAAAGAAATTAGCCACGACCTGCTGGCCATCGATTTAGACCTAGTAAGAATTGATATAGACAACGATCAAGCCGACAATCTCAAACCCTCCCACATGATCATCAACAACAATATTGACCCTGCAGAAGACCTATCTTTAGAAGATTACTTCCAGCGTTTTGTGCTGGAGCACCAAGACACCATGAGCGAGACCGAACTCGCCCGCAAGCTCGGCGTAAGCCGCAAATGCCTCTGGGAGCGTCGACAGCGCCTAGGTATCCCCCGCAAAAAATCGACTTTAGCGGCAATTAAGTAAGCTTCTTTTCAAGATCCCGTATCAAGGCCCTTTCACCCAACATTACTCTCGGTGAAAAGGGCAAACCCCAGCCTTTCGTCCTTCGCGGTCGATAGGCACGGTGCCGTTCCATACCGGCAAATCTAAATCTTCCACTTCCTCATTTGGGCCACCCGAGCGGCATTTATAAGAGCCCTCTATGATCGTCAGCTTCAATAGTGCCGTAGCTTTGCGCTCTTTTACACTGGGCGGACGAATATGGCTCCAGCGACCCGGCTCGATATCGTCAATAATACTTTTAAAGGTTTGATTAAAATCTTCCTGGGATTCCACACGGCTACCGGTACAGAAAACCACAGCAGAGCGGTAATTCACACTGGTATGGTAGGCCGATTTTGACAACACCCATTCAGAGGTCTCGGCAAAGGAGACACATATTTCTTCTCCCGTTTGGACGAGTTTGTCCAGCCTAGATTTGTTCAAGGTATGAAAATACAGGTCCTCGCCAACACGCCAAAAAGTCATAGGAATAACAATGGCTTGACCCTCGCTAACAAAACCCATGTGGCCGAACTTAAGCTCGTCGATCAACTTGAATATATCAACTTTATTGTAAGTGGCGAGCTTGCGGCCGCGCTTAACTCGGCCTTTTTCAGAAGGTCTGAACTCTACTTGCTCAGTGTTGTTTTCCAATAAGTTTTCTACAGAGGTTTCCATGAGTACTTTCCAATAGCCTGTTAAATTAATTCGCAGATGGCGCCAAAAGCTACACATCAGTATTGAATTGTCCTATGCTATTGGCACCACGAAAAGATCCAGTTTTTACAAATTTGGAGTACCAATTGAACCTCCGTGATATTTTCTTAAACCGCTCATTGCCGCAAGGTCTAGCCCAGCAACTTGCTGAGGCCTTGCGGCAGCGCATACTCATGCAGCAACTTGCAGCTGGCAGCCAATTACCCGCATCCCGCCAATTGGCCGTAGATTTAAAGATCAGTCGCAATACCGTAAACACAGCGCTAGATCAACTGCGCGCCCAGGGGTATTTACAAAGCCGTTCCGGCAGCGGAGTATTTGTCTGCGACCATCTTCCCCAGAAAGATCTAGCCTTAAACCGAGAATATCAGCGCAACTTGCAGCACTGGCCCCCAACTTCCAGTTATGGCCGCAAGCTCCAGGAACTGGCCCAGTCGTCCGATGCCACTGACGTCAATGCCAACCTTCCCTTTACTCTTGGGCTGCCCGACACCCGCGCTTTCCCGCACAAGATTTGGCAGCAACTGCTTCGCCGCCACAGCGATAGACGCAGCCTAATGGGCTACCACTGCCCCCAGGGCTATTTACCCTTACGAGAAACATTGGCGACCTACCTTAATAGCAGCCGGGGTCTGCGCTGCACTGCCTCGCAAATCATCATCACCCAAGGCGCTCAACAGGCGCTGACGCTGGCAGCACAGGTATTGCTCAATCCTGGCGATACCGCCCTGATAGAAGAACCCGGCTACTTGGGCGCGCGCAAGGCCTTCGCGTCTGCGGGGGCTCGCTTACACCCACTAACACTGGGCACTAACGGTTTAGATACGGCAAATTTAACATCGCCGCCTTTAGTGCCTGGAGCAGACCGCCCAGCATCTATTCTTTACTGCACTCCAACTCATCAATATCCCATGGGCGGCATTCTACCTGCGGCCGATCGTCTGGCCTTGCTCGACTGGGCTGAACAGCAGCAATGCTGGATATTAGAGGATGACTACGACAGTGAATTTCATTACTACAGTCAACCCATTGCCGCTATTGCTGGCATGGCTGAGCAGACTCCAGTGATCTATATGGGCAGTTTCAGCAAAACTCTGATGCCAGGGGTGCGTGTGGGCTATCTGGTAGTACCCAAACATTTAGCTGGCGCGTTCAGCCAAGCCAAAGATTTCAACAGCGGTGAAACCCCTCTATTGACTCAGGCTGTCGTGGCCGACTTTGTGGAAGAGGGGCATTTTGTTCGCCACCTACGTCGGATGCGTCACCTTTATCAGCAAAAGTGGGAACATATGCGGGAGCTGAGTGAGCAATACCTGACTGGGCTAATGACGCCTATTGCACGCAGTGCCGGCATGCACCTAGCGCTGGCGTTTACAGATCAAACTAGGGATGACAAACAGCTCTCTCGAGAATTCACCCAGAAAGGGTATGGCAACGCTCCACTGAGCGCTTATTACCACCTTGAAGCACAACAAAAGGGCTTAGTTCTGGGTTTTGCCAATACCACGACACAAGAGCGCACTGCAGGTATTAAGGCCTTAGCTGAGTTGCTGACATAAGTAGCGCTTAATTCAACGAGCCAATTGCCTCGCCAACGACAAGCGGCGGAAGACTTGCCTGTTTACTCAGTAAATTGCGATCACGGGAGCATTCCACCCTTAAGCAAGCCAATTTCAAGCTACTCCCGCACACTGCCTCTGTGACCGGTGTCACAACTTGTTACTCTTTTCCTAATTCGTAACATGATTCGAGACCAACGGTAACGGCTTTAGTTCATCGACTGAGAGGAATAAAGCCGATATATTTACAAGCCATTGATTTAAATCAATTTTTTATAGTTGGCATACGAAATGCTTTAATGCACACAAAATAAAAACAATAAATAATAAAAACAAATAAGAAACAGACTAATAACAACAACAAATAATAATAAATGCGCAAAAAAGAATAATAACAACAAACAATAATAAAAATAGAAAACAACAATAATAAAAAAGAAGTGAACGAACTGACTCAAATAAAAAACTTGGATAGGATTTGCCAGTAAAGCAAATGACCAATGGGCAAGGAAGCGCCGTTTTATAAAAACAACAATATTCTTAGACGGGAAGGCCAAAAGCCTTCCCGTTTTGCTATCTGCAAGGCCCTATTACCCCACGCCGCTACCGTGCTAAACTGCGCCTCTTTCACGGTCTATCGACCTATATTCTTACCCAGTGAAGTCATACTCTATGCTGAAACGGCTGTTCAATAATCTCATTCCCAACCGCACCGCGGTAAAACGACAAGTTATCCCGCGTGAACAGCACAATATTTCGCGCAAGAATATCAGCTCGGCCGCCATCAGAATCATGAAAGTGTTGCACGAAGCCAACTTTGCCGGCTACCTCGTGGGCGGTGGCGTACGCGACCTATTACTGAATGGCCACCCCAAAGACTTTGACGTGGCCACCGACGCCACCCCGGAGCAAATTAAAGGCCTATTTCGAGGCGCTCGCATTATCGGTCGTCGCTTCCGCATTGTGCATGTTCGCATCGGTCGTGAAGTTATCGAGGTAACAACCTTCCGCGCCAGCCATGAAGACGCCTCTCACGCCAAGCAGGCCCAGCAAACTGATCACGGCATGCTTACCCGCGACAATGTATACGGCAGCCTTGAAACCGACGCTGTGCGTCGAGACTTCACCATTAATGCCCTATATTACACCACCGAAGGTTTTGCCATTCACGACTTTGTGGGCGGCACCAGAGACATTAAACGGCGTTTAATTTGCATGATTGGCGACCCAGCCACACGCTACCAAGAAGACCCCGTGCGCATGCTGCGCGCCGTGCGGTTTGCGGCCAAGCTTGGCTTTAACATAGAGCCCAAAACCGCCAAACCCATTCCGGATTTAGCCCACCTTCTGCGCAACATTTCAGAAGCCAGAATGTTTGAAGAAGTACTTAAGTTGTTTATGGCCGGCGCCGCCACAGCCACCTTCAATCTTTTGCGAGATTATGGGTTGCTCGCCCACTTGTTCCCCGCCACCGATGCCATATTAGCGGGCGGTGACCAACAGGCCGAGGAACTCATCAATCAGGCTATGGTGAATACCGATAAGCGCATACGCAGCAAGCAGCGCGTAACGCCCGCCTTTATCTACGCCACCCTACTTTGGCCGCCCATGCAGGCCGAGCTTGCCGTGCTGCGCCAACAAAAGCGCAACCAAAAAGTACCCGAAATTGTCTTGCAGCAGCAAGCGGCACAGTCGGTGATTCGCCAACAGCTGGCGCACACCTCTATCCCCAAACGCTTTCAAATTCCAATGCGTGAGATCTGGGACCTGCAATTGCGTCTTCCTCAGCGCAGCGGCAATCGGGCGCTCAGCAGCTTTGAACACGCACGCTTTCGCGCTGCCTACGACTTTGTTTTGCTGCGCGAGCAATCGGGTGAAAATCTAGGTGGCCTGGGAGACTGGTGGACGCGCTATCAAGACGCCAATGAGGTAGCTCGAGAGAAGTTAGTCGCCTCAGTCGACGAGCAAGGGCAAGATAAACCCAAGCGCAAGCGCCGGCGCCGCAAGCCCGCCGCCCAACGCAACAGTGAAGACAGCAGTGCAATTGACGCAGGCAAAGATACATCAAGCCCGAACGCTGAACTGTAATTGGCAATGATCACCGCCTATATTGGTCTTGGGAGCAATTTAGACGAGCCCCTGGCACAAGTGAAGACAGCTCTCGATGAACTCGGTGAGCTGCCCCTAAGTCATAAAATTGGGCAGTCTAGCTGCTACCGCAGCGACCCACAGGGTCCGCCCGGCCAGCCAGACTACATCAACGCGGTTGCCTGCCTGCAAACCGAATTGCCAGCTCATGACTTACTAGACGCCCTGCAATCCTTGGAGCAGCAACACCAGCGAGTACGCATTGAACACTGGGGGCCCCGCACACTGGATTTAGACCTGCTGCTTTACGGTGACCACATCATTGATACTGAGCGACTCCAAGTACCGCACCCGTGGCTGGCCCAGCGCAGCTTTGTACTGTATCCACTTGCTGAGATCGCACCCAATTTAGTGCTTCCCTCCGGCCAGGCACTTACGTCATTATTGACGCTCTGCGATGCAGCAGGCTTAGACCGCCTGCCCACCAACCAATAATTAAAACCTATTCATCGGGGGATTGAGTGGAACCACTTTTTGAGAAACCCTTAGATCTAAGCGACCGCGACTTACCGCGCTACATAGCTATAGAGGGCCCAATAGGCGTAGGTAAAACAACTCTGGCCAAACGCCTGGCACAAACCTTCAATTACGATACGCTACTGGAAAACACTGGCGCCAACCCGTTTTTAGAGTCAGCTTACACTGACCCCAAATCGGCCGCGCTCCCCGCACAACTGTTTTTCCTGTTTCATCGCTCTCAGTTGATTCAACAACTGCGCCAAGGTGACATGTTTGAACCCACGCATATCGCCGACTTCCTCATGGAGAAAGATCAGGTTTTTGCCGAAGCCACACTGGGCGACGAAGAGCTGAAGTTGTATCAACAGGTTTACGAGCAAATGACCTTTGATGCACCGGGCCCAGACTTAGTGGTTTATCTTCAGGCCCCTGTTAAAGTACTCCACGAGCGCATACAACAGCGCGCAAAGACTTTAGACAGACACATTAATATTGACTACCTAAACACGCTCAACGACGCTTACATGCGCTTCTTTCACTTCTATGACCAGTCGCCACTTTTAATTGTGAACGCTGCAGAGCTGGATTTAGCCAATAATGAAGAGCATTATCGCAAGCTGGTAGAGCATATGCTCACCGCCACCAGTGGCCGCCACTACTACAATCCGACGCCCACGCTTTGATTGACGAGACAAATACCATGCCCTACGGAAAACCTACGCAAGACTCTGCCCTGGATAAAGAAGTCACTATTCACACCTTGCACAAAATGAAGGCAGAAAAAGAAAAATTTGTGACCGTTGCTCTCTACGACGCACCCATGTCAGCCATGGCCAAAAAGAGCGGTGTACAAGTACTGCTGGTGGGTGATTCACTCGGCATGACCGTCTTGGGTTATGACAGCACTATTCCAGTCACCATGGAACAAATGATCTATCACGTAGAAGCGGTGAGGCGCGGTAATAACAAAAGCTTGATTATGGGCGACATGCCATTCATGTCTTACGCCACCCCAGAAGACGCGATGAAAAATGCCACTCGCATAATGCAGGCAGGCGCGCACATGGTAAAAATGGAAGGCGGTGAATGGCTGGCAGAGACGGTGAAAATGCTATCTGACCGAGGCATACCTGTTTGTGCGCACCTGGGGCTTACACCTCAGTCGGTTAATAAGCTGGGTGGCTATCGCGTTCAGGGGCGCAGTGACGAGCAGGCACGTATCATGCTGAAAGACGCGAAGTTGTTGGACCAAGCTGGCGCCGATTTACTGGTGCTTGAGTGCGTGCCAAGCACTTTAGCTCAGGAAATTACCGCAGCAGTTTCCATGCCCACCATCGGCATCGGTGCGGGCGCGGAAACAGACGCCCAAGTATTGGTCATCAATGACATACTCGGTTTAACCGAGCAGCCACCAAAGTTTTCTAAAAACTTTTTAGTAGAATCGGAAGATATACCAGGCTCACTGAAAAAGTTTGTAGGGGATGTTCGAACCGGTGTATTCCCAGGACCTGAACACACTTTCGGTTAATTCCCGACCCTAAACTAGCCCTATAAAAAACGCGAGATAACAATGCTGGATGCAAAAAAACTTAAGGTCTTAGAAGGCGATTTTCTAATGCAGTACCCTAAGGGCTTTTCCGACCCAGAAATGCTCAAGATTGGAAAAAAGCACAATGTTGTCAAGATGACTGACATGACCAAAGAGTGCTTCACCAAACAAGCCTGCTCCAATGTTCATGTCACAGCTGAAAACATGATCAAGGTAGTCAGCCGCTCGTCTATGGTTTCAATGTTTGAGAAGCCTAAGTTCAGAGACTTTGTGCGAGGCATGGACGAAAATGAAAAAGCTTTTTTAGTGGGAGCCCTCAGCCAGATATTGCACGGCAAACAGCAACTCGGCTTCGAGGCAATGGTAGACATCCTAAAAACTCAGAAGCTGGCCAAATGGAGTTTGATCACCATCATCCCAGCCTACTACAAGCCAACAAAAGAAGTTTTTGTGAAACCCACCACGGCGAAAAACATTCTGAAACATTTTGAAATTGCAGACCCTATTTATAAGCCCGCACCCACCTGGGATTTCTATAAAAAATACAGAACACTTATTAATGATGCCAAAAAGACGGTAGACAAAAACCTTTCACCATCCAACGCCGCTTTTTCTGGTTTTTTAATGATGACCGTTAAATAGCCGGCCTCGCTTTTTACCTTTAGCCATAAAAAAAACCCGCCGAAGCGGGTTTTTTTACAACTCTAAATACACCAAAGCCAATTAAGCTTCTGGCGCATCTCCAGCTGCTGCGGCTTCAGCCAAAGCTTCTTTAATAGAAAGCTTAATGCGTCCACGCTGATCAACGTCCAAACACTTAACCTTAACCATTTGGCCTTCTTTCAAGTAATCGCTTACAGCGTTAACACGCTCTTCAGCAATTTGAGAGATGTGAACCAAACCGTCTTTACCCGGCAAGAAGTTAACAAAGGCGCCGAAGTCTACAATACGCACAACCTTACCTTCGTAAGTTTCGCCCACTTCAGCTTCAGCAGTAATGCCCGCAATCATATCAACAGCAGCCTGAAGCGCTACGGCGTCATCACTGTAGATCTTAACAGTACCGTCGTCATCGATATCTACAGAGGCACCCGTTTGCTCAGTAATAGAGCGAATAGTTGCGCCGCCTTTACCGATGATGTCGCGGATCTTGTCGGTGTGCACTTTCAAAGTGTGGAAACGCGGTGCGTTGTCACTCACTTCTGCACGGCCTGCTTCAATCACCTTGTTCATTTCTGCAAGAATGTGCAAACGAGCGGCCAGTGCCTGCTCTAGTGCAATTTGCATAATTTCTTCAGTGATGCCTTCGATTTTAATGTCCATTTGTAGGGCATTAATACCGCGAGCTGTACCGGCAACTTTAAAGTCCATGTCACCTAAGTGATCTTCGTCGCCGAGAATGTCGGTCAATACAGCAAAACCGTCATCTTCTTTAACCAGACCCATGGCGATACCTGCAACAGGCGCCTTCAAAGGAACACCGGCATCCATCATGGCCAAACTTGCACCACAGACAGAAGCCATAGAGCTTGAACCGTTAGATTCAGTAATTTCACTTACCACACGAATGGTGTAAGGGAACTCTTCCTGACTTGGCAGCACAGCGGCAACACCGCGACGCGCCAAACGGCCGTGGCCAATTTCGCGACGGTTAGTGCCGCCCATACGACCCGCTTCACCTACTGAGTAGGGAGGGAAGTTGTAATGCAGCATGAAAGGGTCGCGACGCTCGCCTTCCAGTGCGTCAATCATCTGTGCATCGCGAGCGTTGCCCAGAGTAGTCACAACGATGGCCTGAGTTTCACCGCGAGTGAACAGAGCCGAACCGTGGGCTTTTGCCAACACGCCAACTTCAACGTCAATGCCGCGAACGGTAGTGGTGTCACGACCATCAATGCGTGGCTCGCCGGCTACAACTGCGCGACGAACGGTTTTCTTTTCTAACTTAGCAAAGGCTTTCTTAACGTCGTCGCCGTCAATACCGGCTTCTTCGTTGCTCAGCGCTTCAACGGCTGCAGTGCGTAGCTCACCGAGACGCTCATAGCGCTTTTGCTTGTCTGTGATACGGTAAGCTTCCGCTACACCTTCACCAGAAGCTGCCACAAGTGCTGCTGTTAAGCCTTCTTTTTCTGGCTCTGGCTGCCAATCCCAAACGGGCTTGCCGGCGTCACGTGCCAATTCTTCACAAGCCTGAACAACCACTTGCATCTCTTGGTGAGCGTAAAGTACCGCGCCCAACATGATGTCTTCTGGCAATTCATTGGCTTCAGACTCAACCATTAATACCGCGTCTTTAGTACCGGCAACAATCATGTCGAGTTCTGAAGCGGCAGTGGCTTCGAAGCTTGGGTTTAAAATGTAGCCGTCAGTTTCAGTGTAACCTACGCGACAACCGCCAATGGGGCCCGCAAAAGGAATGCCCGAAATAGACAAAGCAGCTGAAGTACCAATCAAAGCGGCGATATCAGGATCGTTAGCTTTGTCGGTAGACATTACAGTACACACCACCTGAACTTCATTCATGAAGCCATTAGGGAACAGTGGGCGAATAGGACGGTCAATCAGACGAGATGTGAGGGTCTCTTTTTCATTTGGACGACCTTCACGCTTGAAAAAACCACCGGGAATCTTGCCGGCCGCATAGGCTTTTTCAATGTAGTGTACTGACAAAGGGAAAAAGGGTTGATCAGGTTTAGCTTTTTTCGCGCCAACTACCGTTACCAGTACTGAGGTTTTTCCTACAGACACTAATACCGAACCAGTGGCCTGACGCGCAACGCGGCCAGTTTCCAAAGTGACCGTTTGATCACCGAATTGAAATGATTTAATTACAGGATTCACGATTATATCCTTTTCTTTTTTCAGAATTTTTTCAGAGTTTTTTAGGCTTTCTTACGTTTGTTAACCTGGCTATTCGACTCGTGTTTTTCCAGAAGCCAAACTTTCCAAAAGCCAGATATTACATAACTAACAAACATCAAAAACAATTAACAATTGAAAAACCAATAATGTTACTCACTAGAGTAACGCTACCAAACACCCTTATTGATGGATGGTAGAAAAAAAAGTGCCCGCAAGCGGGCACCGTTTCGAATCTTAGCGACGTAGGCCAAGCTTCTGGATCAGAGACTGATAACGTCCCAGGTCCTTGCCTTTCAAGTAATCCAGCAACTTGCGACGCTGGTTTACCATACGGATTAATCCGCGGCGTGAGTGGTGATCGTGCTTGTGATCGGCAAAGTGACCTTGCAACTTATTAATGTTGACGGTCAACAGGGCTACCTGCACTTCCGGAGAACCGGTATCACCTTCAGACTGCTGATGCTCTTTAACGATTGCATCTTTTTCAATTGCACTTAGTGCCATAACAAATACCTCTTTGTTAAATATGCCAACCGCTTACGCGGCGTTAATAAAAGGCCTACCCGTGCATATTTACAGATAGGTCCTGTCCAGGGGCAGTTGCCCGCCCCTAAGTTAGTTTAGCGACTAAACGCTTGGGCGCCACTCGGCCGTCGTCAGTCAGCTCTCCAATGCCTAAAAAATCGCCATTTTCGAGGAAGACGCGCACCATATCACCTTCTTCACCCACCTGAAAGACCTGTGAGTCCATCACGGGGTTACCTAAACTGAAATAATAAGCCGTAGATTCAGGTAAGGTCAGTGCGACAAGGTCTTCAACTGGCGCGTCCATCGGCAATAAGTAGTGATCTAGCACCGAAGGGTCACTCTCACCCAGCTCAGCTTCTAGAGTCTCTAGACTTACCGATTGCCCCTCGTGAAAGGCCCCAGCGGCACTGCGGTGCAGGGTTTGCACATGTGCTCCACAGCCCAGCTCTAGCCCCAAATCTTCGGCAATAGAGCGCACGTAAGTGCCTTTACTGCAATGTATCTCAACGTCCGCTTCAGCGGCTGCACCGGGCCTAAAGGCCAGTAACTTGATCTCAAATACCGTTATCTTGCGAGCTTTGCGCTCCACCTCAATACCTTCTCGCGCCAGCTTATATAGGGGCTGACCATTGTGCTTTAAGGCCGAGAACATGGAGGGCACTTGTTCGATTTCACCTGCAAACAACTGCAGTGACTTTTCTACCTGCTCGTGAGTGAGGCTGTCAGTCGGCTGCTCTTGAACGACTTCGCCATCGGCATCACCCGTATTGGTAATAACACCAAAGCGGAAAGTGCTGCGATAACGCTTGTCAGCGTCGAGCAAAAACTGTGAAAATTTAGTAGCTTCACCAAAACACAGAGGTAACACACCGGTAGCTAATGGGTCTAGGCTACCGGTGTGGCCTGCTTTGGCCACAAAAAAGAGGCGCTTGGCAATCTGCAGAGCTCGGTTCGAGCTCATGCCCGTAGGCTTGTCCAGAATGAGCACACCGTTAACCGGCCGACCTTTGCGAGTACGACCCACTTAGTTAGAACCCGACTCGTCGTTAGACTCTGAACCTTCAGGCAGGTTTTTACGATCGGCTTCCATCGCTTTGTCGATCAAATTCGACAGCTGCTGACCTTTTACTGAGGTTTTGTCGTAGAGAAACTGAAGCCGTGGCGTTGTCCGCATGTCTAACAATTTCGCTAACTGAGAACGCAAGAAACCAGCCGCATTATTCAATGCTTTTGCTGATTCTTCGGCCTCCTCATCATTTTCAAGGTCAACAAAAGTAATAAACACCTTCGCGTAAGCCATGTCCCGGGTAACGGTAACGTCATTGATATTCACCATACCCACGCGTGGGTCGCGAATTTCAAATTGTATCAGTTGCGCCAAGTTGCGCTGAATCGCGTCTGCCACACGATCCGCGCGCTTAAATTCCCGAGCCATTGCTCAATACCTCTGTACTACTCAATATGTTTCTATTACGAGATGAAAGAATGGCGCTTAAAGTTCGCGCGCCACTTCCTTCACATCGAATACTTCAATTTGATCGCCAACTTTAACGTCGTAGTTCTTCACGCCGATACCACACTCAACACCGTTGCGAACGTTTTCAACGTCATCTTTAAAGCGACGAAGAGACTCTAACTCGCCTTCATAGATCACAATATTGTCACGCAATACGCGAATGGGCTTGCTGCGATATACGGTACCTTCTACCACCATACAACCAGCCACTTGACCAAACTTCGGCGAGCGGAACACTTCGCGAACGTCGGCGATACCAACAATCTCTTCAATGCGCTCTGGATCCAACATACCAGACAGAGCGGCTTTCACTTCATCTAACAGTTGGTAGATGATGCTGTAGTAACGAATCTCAACACCTTCTTGCTCGGCGTTCCGGCGCGTTGACGCGGCGGCACGAACATTAAAGCCTAGGACGATAGCGCCAGAGGTAATGGCTAGGTTCACATCATTTTCAGTGATACCACCAACACCTGAGGAGATAACATTCACTTGAACTTCGTCGTTGCCAATCTCGGCCAGTGAACTCAACAAGGCTTCCAAAGAACCGCGCACATCAGCTTTAACCACAACCGATAGAATTTTCTTCTGCCCGCCTTCCATACCGGCAAACATGTTTTCAAGCTTGGCGGCTTGCTGACGCTTCATGCGATCGGAGCGCTCGCGCTCAACACGCATTTCAGCAATGCCTTTCGCTTTACGCTCGTCGCTCACCACAACCATTTCGTCGCCGGCATCGGGCGGAGAATCTAAGCCCAGAACCTCTACTGGTGTAGACGGGCCTGCCTCGGTAACGGTCTTGCCAAATTCATTCACCATGGCGCGAACACGACCAATACTTTGGCCGGCCAACAACATGTCACCACGACGTAGGGTGCCGTCCTGAACCAGTATAGTTGCCACTACACCTCGGCCTTTGTCCATACGTGATTCTACAATCACACCTTTGGCGGGAATGTCTGAGGCCGCTTGAAGCTCAAGCAATTCAGCTTGTAGAGAAATAGCCTCAAGCAAGCGGTCAACTCCGTCACCGGTATGAGCAGACACTTCAATAAACTGAGTATCGCCGCCCCAATCTTCGGGAATTACGCCTTTAGCAGACAATTCATTTTTCACGCGATCTGGGTCGGCACTCTCTTTGTCACACTTGTTAATGGCGACAACAATCGGCACACCTGCGGCATGTGAATGCAAGATAGCTTCTTCGGTTTGCGGCATTACGCCGTCATCGGCTGCCACTACTAGAATAACTACGTCTGTACATTGAGCACCACGCGCCCGCATCGCGGTAAACGCTGCGTGACCTGGTGTATCGAGGAAGGCAATTTCGCCCTGCTCCGTTTGTACTCTGTATGCGCCAATGTGCTGGGTAATACCACCCGCCTCACCCGCCGCTACTTTCGCTTTACGAATGTAATCGAGCAGAGAAGTTTTACCGTGGTCAACGTGACCCATTACCGTCACAACAGGGGCGCGAGTTGCCAGGTTACCATCAACTTGTAGAGACTCTTCAAACGCTTCTTCTACTGCGTTCTCACTTACCAACCTCACAGTGTGGCCCATCTCCTCAACCAGCATTTGCGCTGTGTCGAGATCAATGGCCTGATTAATGGAAACCATTTCGCCCATTTTCATGAGACGCTTAATCAGTTCACCCGCTTTTACATTCATTCTTTGAGCAAGCTCAGACACCACAATTTCTTCAGACAACTCTACTTCGTGCACAACTTTGCCTGCGGGCTTTTTAAAGCCATGATTGTTGGTGAGTTTAATCGCTGGGCGCATTTTTTTGCGCTTGCGAGATGAACGATCATCGTCCATGCCATCGTCTGACAAGGCCAACAAAGCGGCTTTAGAGCCCTTCTTCGGCCCAGCACCTTTCTTAGCAACTTTAGCAGCTGGTTTTTTATGTGGCGCGTCTTCGTCATCCACAACCGCCGCTTTATGAGGCTTCTTACCGTGCTTACCTTTTTCTTCTTCCGCTTTCTTAGCCAGCAACTCTGCGTCGGCTGCTTTCTGAGCGGCAATTTTATCTGCTTCAGCTTTCTGCTGCTCTTTCTTCGCTTCAGCATCGCCTGCTTTCTTACGCTTAAGCTCTTCCTCTTCTGCCTTGCGGCGACCTGAAGCGGCTTGGCGAATCAATTCAACGTCATCCACCCGAGAAGCTCGTGTGGCCGCTGGTTCTGGCGCGGCAGCGGCTGATTCAGCAAGGGCGCGCTCTGCTTCTTCCGCGGCGGCCAGTGCGGCAGCCTGTTCTGCGGCCACACGCTCAGCTTCGGCAGCGGCTTGCGCGGCTAAAGCCTCTTGATCGACATCACTTGTTTCAGCCTGAACTTCGCTTTCCTGATCTCGCTTCACATAAGTGCGCTTTTTACGCACTTCAACGTTTACAGTTTTACGACCACTGCCACTGCCAGTTTTCAGCGTGGATATAGTTTTCCGCTTAAGCGTGATTTTCTTGGGCGCTTCAGTGCTTTCACCGTGGCTGGTTTTCAAAAAACCCAACAGTGTTTGCTTTTCTTCATCTGACACTGCATCGGTGGCAGACGATTGAGTTAAACCCGCATCTTTCATTTGTGCCAATAGACGCTCAACCGAGGCACCTACCGATGTGGCGAGCTCACTTACAGTTACTTCAGCCATTATATTTCCTCAGTTATTTACTCATCTGCGCCGCTTTGTTCTTCAGCGAACCAGGGTTCACGCGCTTTCATAATCAGTTGTGCCGCGCGTTCAGCGTCAAGATCTTCGATATCCAGCAGGTCATCAACCGCCTGCTCAGCAAGATCTTCCATACAAATGACGCCCCGGTTTGCCAATACAAACGCAAGATGTTTATCCATTCCTTCCATATTCAAAAGATCATCGGCGGGCTCATTGTTCTCGAGCTTTTCTTCCGAGGCCAAAGCCTGCGTCAACAGAGCGTCTTTCGCTCGTGAGCGCAGCTCTTCCGCAATGTCTTCATCGAAGCCTTCAATCGACAACATTTCTTCTAGAGGCACGTAAGCCACTTCTTCTAGAGAAGTGAAACCTTCATCAACCAAGACCTCTGCAACATCTTCATCAATGTCCAAAGCTTCCATGAACACATCAAGATAGCTGCCTGTTTCTTCTGCCTGCTTAGACTGCCACTCTTCAACGCTCATCACGTTGATTTCCCAGCCACTCAACTCACAAGCCAAGCGAACGTTTTGTCCGCCTCGGCCAATGGCCATGGCCAAGTTGTCTTCCGACACCGCTACGTCCATTGAACCGGCATCTTCATCAACCACAATAGATTCAATTTCCGCGGGCGCCATGGCATTAATAACAAACTGCGCAGCGTTATCGTCCCACAAGATAATGTCGATGCGCTCATTGCCAAGCTCATTTGATACGGCCTGAACACGCGAACCGCGCATGCCAACGCAAGCACCAATGGGGTCTATACGACCGTCGTTGGTTTTAACCGCTATTTTGGCGCGTAAACCGGGATCCCGTGCTGACGCTTTAATTTCAATAACTTCTTCTGAAATTTCTGGCACTTCAATCTTAAACAGCTCAACCAACATTTCAGGACATGAGCGACTCAAGAATAACTGCGGGCCTCTCACTTCTGAGCGCACATCAAGCAATAAGGTGCGAATTCTGTCACCCATGCGGAATACTTCGCGGCCCACTAACTGATCTCGAGGCAACAAACCTTCAGCATTGTTGCCAAGGTCGACAATAATGTTGTCGCGAGTTACTTTTTTAACAGTGCCGTTGATCAGTTCTCCCACACGAGTGCGATACTCATCAACAATTTGAGCACGCTCAGCTTCGCGAACTTTCTGCACGATAACTTGCTTGGCCGTTTGCGCGGCAATGCGACCAAAACCAACGTTGTCGACAACCTCTGCGTGCACGTCACCAATTTTTAGGTCGGCGCTGGCTTCAGCGGCTTCCTCTGTGGTGAACTCAGTGCCCAAAACGGCCATAACGTCGTCGGCCACAACAGTCCAACGGCGAACGGTTTCATATTCTCCGGTGTCACGATCTATGACCACGGTGATATCGGAATCTTCGTCGTATCGTTTTTTGGTCGCTGTTGCCAACGCCAATTCAATCGCTTCGAAGATAATGTCTTTATCAACACCTTTTTCGTTAGACACCGCATCGGCGACCAGCAAAATTTCTTTGTTCATGCTCTGCCTCGTTGAACTGTGCTACCTACCTCAAAACTGAGGAATAATATTCGCTTTATCAATAGACTCTATTGGTAATAGATATTCGAAATCATCTACCACCACCCTAACGTCGTCTGCTTCAACGCCGCTTAACAAACCTGTAAATTTACGTCGGCCTTCAAACGGCACGCGCAAACGTATCGCCACTTGCTCACCCACATAACGGCTGAATTGCTCAAGCGTATATAAAGGACGGTCAGTGCCCGGAGACGAAACCTCTAGGGTATATTCGCCTACAATTGGGTCTTCTACGTCCATCACACTGCTTACCTGGCGACTGACTTTTTCGCAATCTTCCAGAGAAACACCGTTTTCGCCGTCAATAAATAGGCGCAATGTGGATTGACGCCCTTGAGACATGTACTCAAGACCCCACAAAACACAGCCCAGCGATTCAACCACGGGCTCAATTAACGTACGCAACTGCTCTTGCCTAGATGCCATTATTCTATAACTACCTGATTTAAAAACAAAAATGGGCCAAAGGCCCATTTAGAATTGCTACCGCAGGCCTCCGCGGTATGTTATCTGCGCCTAAGCGCGGATATGAAAAAGCCCCTAGAAAGGGGCTTTTCAATTGCATATTTTGATCAATGCAAATTGGTAGCGGGGGCAAAGTCGCCAGCCTTATCGGCTAGCAGGTCATGCAACCTGGGAGTTTCACAGGGAAAACCGCCTTATCCAAGGGGGCGCATTGTAAGTAAGATTAGCATTAGAGTAAAGCGGTAATTGTCACTTTAACCCCGCACGCGGGTGGGGCCCAACTCTAAAGATAGGCCCGCACTGAAAAGTAAGGTCCCTCGCAAGTGACTTTGATGGTCCTCTAGCCCCTTTACAGCCAGTTTAAGGGTATCAGGCCTTCGTCAGCTCGCGGATAAACTCACGCTGAGACTTTAATCGATCCCGGCGACCATCCACTCGATCAATTAAAATTGCACCCTCCAAACCAGAAACTAACATGCGAGCAAGAACTCTCGGCTTCATCGTCCCAAAGGCACTCACATTATCGCCTTCCAAAATCGACGTTACCCAGTCTTCCATAAACTGAAAGTAATCCAGCAAAGCCTGCCTATTAGATGAATTCAAGGAATAAACCTCGGCCGCCATCATGCCGCACAGGCAGAATTTTTCGTCATCAATAGCGTCTTCGAATAATTTCACGAAGGCGTCTAACTTACTCTTAGGACTTATATTCCTATCCCCAATCGCCCTTAGCTTGTCGGAAAAATCTACGCTGTATTTTTCGATGAGCGCAGCTGCCAAGTCCGATTTCTCTGGGAAATAGTAGTGCACGCTGGACGATTTAATACCCACATCTGACGCGATAGATCTAAAACTCAAGTTATTAAAACCTGAGCGTTGAACCGAATCTATCGCGGCGTTTTCCAATTGGGTGCGCTTGTCTGACATAACAAAGGTCTTTGATGGTCGTTTAAGGTGGAGTTTATCTCAAGTGACTTAGCAATTCTATCAAGCCTCCGAGGTGAGCTAAGCAAGGATTAATCTAGCCGTACTCTCGGCGGCTTCCAGAGCCCCCTCCAAGTAACCGCCAAAGCTTGGCGACATTTCTGATGATGAAAACAACAGCTGCCCACCCCATGCATCAGACATCGCGACAGGCATGCCGTAGGCCGGATGATGATCCATGGCCCGACGGTCTAATTGCACCGCTACGTTTGGGTCGGCGGCCCAGTCTTTCACAATCACATGAAGAGGAGACATAGCCTGTGGCCCAAACACTCTAGCTAACTGCGTCAACGACTGTTGAACTAGCACAGACTCATCCTTACGCCGGTCGGGCGGCACACCAACAAAGCCAAACAGAGCTCCATTATTAGAAACGGGATCAGTAGCATCATGTATTTCAGCCAAAGGGCCCACCCGACTCATAGCGTCGCCGGACAGCCCCTTAGCGCGCCAAAAGGGCTTTTCATAAATTGCACAAAATTTTGCTTGGCCAGCCATCCAAGTAGGCACTGCCAACATCTCCCGCAAGGTTGACTCATTCAGCTTTGGCGTAAACTCTAATGATTCCGCAACCCTTGGCGGAATCGCTAAAACAAGCCTCTCCCCCTGGGCAAGCACAAGCCCATTTGGGCTCATGACCTCTATACGTTTTGATTTTCTGATACTGGCTATCGGTGCATTCAAATGAATGCGACTAGAATCCAGCCCAGCATACAAATGATCAACTAGCGTAATCATCCCTCCACGCAGACGATAAGAACCCTGCATGGATGTATAACCCGCCCCCCGGTGCACCGCTCCGCTTTCGTCTTCGTAACACTGCAAACCCTCAGAAAACTGCTCAAAAAACTCAAGGTTAAAACGATCCACTAATGCCCGAATCTTGACTTGCCCTGGCCAAAACCAAGACGGGCCAAGATCATAAGCAGCCCTATTACAGGAAGATAATGCTCTATGAACTTTAATACGGCCACCCAATGAAGAGTGAGCCTCGAATAGCTGATAGGATATTCCTTCGCGCTGCAAATGATCGGCAAGGGCAAGCCCAGAAAGGCCGCCGCCGACGATAATCACATCACTTTGAATTGCCATCACTTAATTCCTTCTAGGCTAACACCAACATTTCCGCCCAGCCAAAACACTCTTAGGTCTCGCGCCGATACCCCGGAGCGCCCAATAAACTTTTACCGTTTTTTTGATCTAAGCGTTTAAAACCCTCTCAATCTCTTCATTCACTCGAACAAGATGCCCCTGCTTCATCCAAACTTTTGCGCCAAGCGAGCCTGCTTTTGCTTGAATCTTCCCGCCGGCAGGAACGCGTAACCAACTGTGCTTCACCAGAGAATCATCAGCCTCCTGCAGGTCACCCTCCAGAACAATTAACTCCGCCCCACCTTCAACATTCAGCTGAATCTCGGCATCCGGTTCAAAATCTAGAACACTCACCTCTTCAAATTCGTCGCAATATAACGAGTTTATGGCAAGCCCCAAAAACTCATTGTGCGGGACGGCTTTCATAACATTCATATTGAGCCGAACATGAATGCGGTCTTCTGGATTAAACTGCCATAGCTTTACAAAAATCACACAGCCCTCATCAGAACCTGGCCTATGCTTTGACTGCGGAGGGTTACGAATATAGGAACCTGCAGGAAAATCACCATGCTCATCTTGGAAAACTCCTGACAACACAATGAACTCTTCACCACCGGTATGCACATGTGGCGAAAAATGACTCCCTGCCTCATATTTCACGATAGTAGTAGCGCGCGCCACCTCTTCGCCCACCCGATCAAGGGGCCGTCTTGACACCCCAGGCATTGGTGAACTTACCCAGTCCATAACTTCACTATGAACCACCACTCGTTGATCAAAATCAGCATTAATTTTCATTGCAGGCTCCTAAAGTCTATTAAAGATTAGCTAACACTGGGGCGACTGGCGACACGCGCCTTCCAGGCAAGCAAATGAGTGCATTCACTAGGGATATCAATTGCAGCGAAGTCAGCAAAACCCAAGCCTGCAAATAAAGTGATATCCGCCACAGTGAATTCATCACCAACAACATAGTCAGCATCGGCCAAGACTTGGTTAAAATAAGCCATGCCCTTAAGCGCAACTTCTTTCTGACGCTCCCCCCAAGTTTGGTTCTGGTAGGTTTCTATTTCAGGACCTAAACCATCGGTGGCATTGTGAAAATAAGCTGCAACAGCATCCAGCACCATAAACTCAGCTCGGCGCTGCATCATGCTGATGATCGCACGCGCTTTTGCGCCTCGGCCGGTAAGAGAAGGCCCCTCAAAAGTGTGATCGATATACTCGATAATGGCCGTGCACTCCGAGATAAATGTTCCGTCGTCCAACTCCAGCACTGGCACTCCGCTCGCGGGGTTCTTCGCAAGAAATTCAGAGGTTCTATGCTCACCTACCATAACGTCAACAGGTACAAAACTTACACTGTCGGTTGCGTTTTTTTCCGCAAGAGCAATACGCACACGCAATGGATTAGGGAAATTGGCGATATCATGAATTTTCATAAGTAGTTCCTAAATTAACCAGCAGGGATCAAATGTAAGCCACTCATAAAAGTGGCACTTTCGGAGGCTTGCAAAGGGTTATTAGTTGACCCTTTGCAAGCCTCAAACCCGAGCAATCTATCTATCAGGTGATAGACATATTAGACTATCGGACTTTCCTGTCAAGAAAAATCTACCTACTGGTAGACAGATTCAATGGTAGCCACACCTATACCGCGCTAGCGCCAGCCATCACAAGCAAAGAAATACAGCCGCAAAACACCAAGAGGCAAACTTAGAACACAGGCGTAGATGCAGGCAGCAGCATGGATTTAAGTGTGAACCTATGCGTGAACCTGAGTGCAGGCATGGATCTGGATGCTGACGCTGATGTTGATGTTGATGTTGATGTTGATGTTGATCTGGATTTTGATATGAAGGCAGACATGCACGGAAGCGGCAGGATCTAGAATGAAACAGAATGGATTAACGAAACTCAATCGACACTCAGGGAACTCAATTACATAAAAAACCTAAGCGATGCGAAGTCGACAAGCCGGACAAAATGCGACATAAAGTCACACCTTGCTCAGCAGCCCTGCAATGTACTTTCGCACTTAGACTAAAATTTATAACCAATACCCACCATGTACACCCAAGGATCAACATCTACATTTACAGACACCTCCCCCAGCGCAGAATCGAATTTGGCATCAGTTTCGATGTCTAAATTCCAAACCGATGCGTTAAGTAAATAGCGCTCATTAATTTGCCAATCTATACCCACCTGCCACGCCACACCAAATGAGTCGTCAAGCTTCAGATGATCAGCGGCCAATTCATCTTCAGCAAAGCCCGTTAAATCTTCACTAAAAAACTTCGTATAATTGAGACCCAAACCGAGATAAGGTCGCACAGAAGAGTTCGAACTCAAGAAATAGTACTGCGCGACAAGCGTTGGCGGCAAATGCTTGGCGCTACCAAGGTCTGTAGTATTAAAACCATAAGCAGACAAACCCCTGGCCTGAATATTGTGTTCAAAAGGCGTCGCAGCCAAAAGCTCAATACCTACATTATCAGTTAACATGTAGGCAATGGTGAGACCTAGCTGCGTATCGTCAGCCACCTCCACCGACGTGCCCGCCAGCGCACCCGTTGCTGTCGTCGCAATTAACCCGCTACTGCCGCTAGGGCTCACCGTTGCAGAACCCGCCCGAGCAATCCAATCACCTTGCTCATGAGCCATCGTTGCGCCGGCTGCCAAAGATGATGAGGCTACAATCGCAAGCCTTAAAAAGTCAGCCCTTAGCTTACCAAGTTTCATAAATTTCCCTCTGTCCAATTTTGAAGTGGCGCCAGATTAACGCGCGAAGTTGAGACATAAATTGACTTGAGTCATTTACCGAGGGGCTTCAAAAGTCAGCTAGGAGACTTGCTCTTCAAATAGAGATTTCGATCAATTTTAAGCAAATTAATTTTCGTTCGACCGACGCTAAACACTGAAGCGACCAAGCCACACAAACAACAAAGAGCGCCAAAATAATTGCTAAATTGATATTGGAATTTTTATGCGATGGAGGAAAACAGAATAGAGCAGAGCCGCTGCAGGCCCACCAAAATTAGGACAAAAAAAAGGCCCCTAAAAAGGGACCTCTTCTTCAATTACGTTCTGGTAAACGTAAAAATTTGGTAGCGGGGGCTGGATTTGAACCAACGACCTTCGGGTTATGAGCCCGACGAGCTACCAGGCTGCTCCACCCCGCATCATCAACTTGGTGAGATGTAATCCCTCAACCAAGGCGATGCATTATAGGGATGCCCCCCCTTGGGGTCAAGCCTCTAATGCACTTAATTTAAGGTTATTTATCAATTACTTGCCGCCGCTGTTTTGTTGTTCAATTTCACTTTGTAGCGCCATAAGTGACGCCCCAAAAAAAATGCAAAAAAAAGCTCGGCATTTCTGCCGAGCTTTTTAAGATGGTGCCCAAGGCGGGACTTGAACCCGCACGGCCATAAGGCCACTACCCCCTCAAGATAGCGTGTCTACCAATTCCACCACTTGGGCTAACTCTTTAGGACTGAGGAACTTCCTCAGTATCTGCACTTTCGGCAGCGGGTACATCTGAATCCTCATTTGAACCCACCGCCGGAATGTCGGAGGTAACTTCACTGCTCACAGCCGGAATGTCTGACTGACGAGCTGAGGTTTCAATAAGACTTGGAATATTCACGCCCGACTCAATGGCGGCCTTATTTTTTGCGGTAATGGCCAGGCCAAAACTTGTTACAAAAAATACGGTGGCGAATACAGCTGTGGCACGGGTAAAAAAGTTACCTCCGCCAGAACTACCAAAAACTGTTTGCGAGCCGCCAGCACCAAAAGATGCTCCAGCTTCGGCGCCCTTACCCTGCTGAAGCAGTATAAGGCCAATAATACCTAGCGCGGTCAAAACGTGCACCGCTAAAATTAGCTGTTCCATGAATACTCTACCAATCTGTCAATTTAGCGCCTAATCACGCCGTGGCTTTTACTTTGCCGCCTGCCCAATAGCTAAAAATTCTTCGCCTTGCAAAGAAGCGCCACCTACCAAGCCGCCGTCAATATCGGCCTGTGCAAACAACTCGCCTGCACTGCTGGCTTTAACGCTGCCGCCGTACAGTATACAAATTTTCTCACCCGCCTCACCCAAACACCTGCGAATATACTGGTGCACTTCCTGGGCTTGCTCTGGCGTCGCGGTCAACCCTGTGCCAATGGCCCAAACAGGCTCATAAGCAATAACGGAGTTTAACAGACCTTCGGGGCCAACACTCTCTATAACGGCCGCAATTTGCGACTCGACTACGGCTAAGGTTGAACCCGCCTCGCGCTCTTCTAAAGTCTCGCCAACGCACAAAACAGGCGTAAGGCCGGAAGCCTGAGCAGCGACAAATTTTTCAGCCACAATTTGGGAGCTTTCACCAAAGAGTGATCTGCGTTCAGAGTGCCCAACTAATACGTAGTGGCACCCCAAATCGGCCAACATACTCGGCGAAACCTCACCAGTATAAGCACCGCTATCAAATTGACTCACGTTTTGTGCGCCAAGCTTGAGGGACGAACCCTTTATAGCATCAGCCGCCGCGGATAAATAAACATAGGGTACGCAAACGGCCATTTCTGCTGCATCTACTCGGCCAGCATTCAGGCCAACAAGCAGCTCAGACAACAAATTGCTGCTACTTGCAGATGAGCCATTCATCTTCCAGTTGCCTATAACTAGCTGACGGCGCATTCAATCCCTACCTCAAATCAGCCTCTCGGCAAAACGGGCGCCAATTGTATTGGAGAACCGCTCAACACGCAACGCTAAAAACCTGTTTTCACAAACTAAGACAGAGCCTTTTCAACAGTTGCCGCAAGCTCTTGCGCCAACTGCCTCACTTCTGACAATTCCTCGCCTTCAACCATTACTCGAACAACGGGCTCTGTGCCAGATGGGCGCAACAGCACGCGCCCGCGCTCACCCAGAACAGCTTCGGTTTTCGCAACGGCGCCCAGCACTTCACTATTGCCAGAGATGTCTTGGCGGGATGACATGCGCACGTTAATCATCACCTGAGGCATCTTTGTCATGCCCTGCTTAATTTCGTGCAGCGAGCGACCAGAAGACACCACAGCCAACAAGATTTGCAAAGCTGAAATAATGCCGTCACCGGTGGTGGTAACGTCGCTGCATATAATATGGCCTGAATTCTCGCCGCCCAGAGACCAGCCGCGCTCTTTCATCGCCTCCATTACGTAGCGATCACCTACATTCGCCCGCACAAAGGGAACATCCAGCTCTTTAAGGGCCAATTCGAAACCATAATTACTCATGAGAGTGCCCACAACCCCCCTCATACCAGCGCCGCTTTTTATTCGCGCCGAGGCGATGATATAGAGAATCTCATCGCCATCCACCAACTCACCTTTGTGGTCGACAAAGATCAAACGGTCGCCGTCACCATCAAAAGCCACACCTAGGTCGGCGCCGGATTCCAGCACTTTCTCCTGCAGCGATTCGGGGCTGGTCGAGCCGCAGCCCCGATTAATATTGGTGCCGTTGGGCTCTACAGCCAAGGGAATAATCGTGGCACCCAGCTCGCTAAAAACATCAGGTGCAATATGGTAAGTGGCACCGTTTGCACAATCGACTACAATCTTTAAACCCTGCAGGCCGAAACCCCAAGGCATAGTACCTTTACAAAATTCAATGTAGCGGCCCGCAGCGTCTTCAATTCGGCGAGCCTTGCCCAAGCGGTCGCCCGTCTCCATGGGTTTTTCTAACTGCGCCTCAATCGCCAACTCAATATCATCAGGCAGCTTGCTGCCAGTAGAGCTGAAAAACTTGATGCCGTTGTCTTCGTAAGGATTATGAGAGGCACTGATCACAATGCCGGCCTGAGCCTGAAAGGTGCGAGTTAAATACGCAATAGCAGGGGTTGGCATTGGCCCCAACAAACCCACATCGACACCAGCGTTAATCAAACCCGCCTGTAGAGCCGACTCAAACATATAACCAGAAATTCGAGTGTCTTTACCAATAAGAATGAGCTTCGAGCCTGTGGCGCGCTCGGCCAATACTCGGCCCGCAGCCCAACCCAACTTAAGAACAAAGTCTGGGGTGATGGGCGCATCACCAACGCGCCCGCGAATTCCATCTGTACCAAAAAACTTACGTGTCATACTCAAATCTCTACCAAAATATTGTTAGAATTATTCGCTTCAACCCTTTACTGCACTGTACATTCTAATTACATCAGAGGTTTCTGCAACGTCGTGCACCCGCAAGATATGTGCGCCCGCTTGCACTGAGAGCAAGGCTAAAGCCAAACTGCCGGCCATGCGTTGATCTACGTCTCGCCCTAGGACATTACCAATCATTGATTTGCGTGACACACCTACCAGCAAGGGCATGCCGGTACTAACAAAGGTATTAAGGTGCCTAAACAATTCCAGATTGTGCTCGAGAGTTTTTCCAAAACCAAAACCCGGATCTAGAATAATACGATCGCTGCTTATGCCCGCCTCATTGCAAGCCTTTACTCGCCGCTGTAAAAACTCACTGACCTCATTCAACACACCTGCGTAACTTGGCGCCGCCTGCATCGAACTGGGCGCGCCCTGCATGTGCATCAAACAAACAGGTAAGTTTGTGCTCGCGGCGGCGAGTAAGGCACCGGGTTTTTGTAGCGCGCGAACGTCATTAATCAAGCCCGCCCCGGCCTCGGCCGCCGCAACCATTACTTCTGGAGTACTCGTATCTACAGAAACCACCACATCTAAAGCCGCGTTAATGGCCTCGACTACCGGTACAACCCGGTCCACTTCTTCAGCAAGCCCCACCAGGCTCGCGCCAGGGCGGGTAGACTCGCCACCCACATCCAAAATACGCGCGCCGTCCTTAACCATAGTTTCGGCACGAGCCAATACTTTATCTAAGCTGAGGCGGTTGTTTTGGTAATAATTCCCGCCATCTGAAAAGGAATCGGGGGTGGTATTCAGAATGCCCATGACTATGGGACTGGATAAATCGAGAGCGCGGTGGCCACAGGTTAAAACCATAGGAAATCCGATGTTTCATATCTTTGAGATAGTCGCGACTCTGAAAAACTCTCAAAGAACTCAACTAAAAACCCTTGCGCCCAACTCACAGGCGCAAGGGTTTAAATACGCAGACTAGTGTTCTTTCGCGGGGCCACCGATAGGGCCCGACTTGTCTTCCGGCTTCTTGTCTTCAGAACTAGAAGCTTTAATATGACCGTTGAAATCATCGTCATGCCAATCGCGAGGCGGACGCACCTTGCGACGCGCCATTAAATCATCTACCTGCTCTGAATCAATGGTTTCGTATTCCATCAGCGCTTCTTTCATCGCTTCAAGCACATCACGATTTGCCTCAAGTATTTCCTCAGCCCGCTTGTAACAGCGATCGGCAATGCCGCGCACTTCTTGGTCGATTATTTTTGAGGTATCGCCAGAATAATTCGAGGTGGCGGTACCTGGGTATTGCCCTTCATCTTCACCGTAGTGCAAGGGGCCCAATTTTTCTGACAAGCCCCACTTGGTTACCATGCTGCGGGCCAAACTTGTCGCACGCTCGATATCGTTTTGCGCACCGGTAGTCACGCCGTCAAAACCCAGAGTCATTTCTTCTGCGATTCGACCGCCAAATAAAGTGCACACTTGAGATTCAATGCCACGCTTACTGAGACTGTACTTGTCGTCTTCCGGCAAAAATTGAGTCACACCCAATGCGCGACCGCGAGGAATGATCGTAACTTTATGCACAGGATCGTGCTCCGGCACCAAGCGGGCAACAATGGCGTGGCCAGCCTCGTGATAGGCGGTGTTTTCTTTTTCGGTTTCGCTCATCACCATTGATTTGCGCTCGGCGCCCATCATGATTTTATCTCGAGCTTTTTCGAAATCTTCCATGGTCACGGTGCGCTTGTTAGCGCGAGCCGCAAACAGGGCGGCCTCATTCACAATGTTCGCCAAATCGGCGCCCGAGAAACCTGGGGTGCCACGCGCAATCACTGATGGCACAACAGACTCATCTAGAGGCACTTTACGCATGTGAACTTTTAGGATTTGCTCGCGACCACGAATATCGGGCAAGCCGACAAACACCTGACGGTCAAAGCGACCTGGGCGAGTAAGCGCTTTATCTAGAACATCTGGGCGGTTAGTGGCCGCAATAACAATCACGCCCTCGTTACCTTCAAAGCCGTCCATTTCAACCAACAATTGGTTCAAGGTTTGCTCGCGCTCGTCGTGACCACCGCCGTGCCCGCCGCCACGATGGCGACCTACCGCGTCAATTTCATCGATGAAAATAATACAGGGAGACTGTTTCTTGGCCTGCTCGAACATATCGCGCACACGAGATGCACCCACACCCACAAACATTTCCACAAAGTCTGAGCCAGAGATGGAGAAGAAAGGTACCTTCGCTTCGCCAGCAATCGCCTTAGCCAACAAGGTTTTACCGGTACCGGGCTGACCCGCCATCAAGATGCCGCGCGGGATTTGACCACCCAGACGCTGAAACTTAGATGGATCGCGCAAATATTCAACCAGCTCCTGCACTTCTTCTTTGGCTTCATCTACACCCGCCACGTCGGCAAAGGTGGTTTTAATTTGGTCTTCACCCAAGAGCCTAGCCTTGCTCTTGCCAAAACTCATGGGGCCGCCTCGGCCACCACCGCCACCTTGCATCTGGCGCATGAAAAACATGAAAACGGCAACAATAATAAGAATGGGGAAACTGGCGACAAGAAGCTGCTGCCAAATACTCGGCGACTCAGGCTGCTTGCCCTTCACGTTCACGCCGTGATTGAGCATGTCGCCCATCAATTGGTTGTCGCTTAACAGCGGACGCACGGCCTCGAAATAGGAGCCGTCATGGCGCAAACCCTCAATAACTTGCCCAGCCACGGTGACTTCTTTCACCCGGTCGCTTTGCACTTCATTGATAAATTCGGAATAAGTCAGTTTTTCTTCAGCCGTTTGTGGGCTGAAATTCTGAAAAACAGTAAAAAGCACCGAGGCAATAATGAGCCAAAGTACTAGGTTTTTAGCCATATCGTTCAAGAAAATACCCTCAAATTACGTCATTTGGGCTGAGGCACAGCGAAGTAGAGCCGCACTCAGTCAATAGTCTACATATTTGTCGATGCGGGCACTGGGCCAGCATGACGACTTTTTAAGCCTGAGTCCAGCAGTGGCGCGGGTATTTAGGCCCTTGCACACCCTCATATTTAGCTCACTAGAGCCCTTTAAATCCTTTTGCGACGAGATAAACCTCTCTGGAACGAGGCCTCGAAGCATTCGGCTTACGGGTGAGCACCTTCTGGAAAAGGCCCCGCGTGTCTTTCATCAACTGATCAAAGCCTTCGCCTTGAAACACCTTGGCAACAAACACACCACCGGGTTTTAACACCTGCTGCGCCATATCCAGAGCCAATTCCACCAAATGCATGGAGCGAGGTTGATCTATGTCCGCCATACCACTCATATTGGGGGCCATATCCGAAATTACAAGATCTGCCTTCGCATCACCCATCACTCTTAACAATTCTTCAAAAACGGCGTCTTCGGTGAAGTCACCCTGCACGAACTCAACATCGGCAATGGAATCCATGGGCAAAATGTCGCTCGCAACCACTGAACCCTTGTCTCCCACTAGCTCTGCCGCCACCTGCGACCAACCTCCGGGGGCCGACCCTAGGTCCACTACCATCATGCCAGGGCGAATTAAACGGTCTTTTTCCTGCAACTCAATTAGCTTGTAGCTTGCCCGCGAACGGTAGCCATCAATTTGAGATTGCTTCACATAGGGGTCATCAAAGTGCTCCTTCAACCAACTCCCACTGCTTTTTGATCGAGCCATGTTGCTACCTACGGTAATTTGAACAAGATTCTAGCATTCATAACTAAAGTAATAGATTATAAAATGCGCTATAATTCTGCGCCTTAATTTTTGGCCCCTTTCTTTTGGCCCACACCATCGATACATAGGTAATTATATGTCCATTAGCTCCGCCCAGAGAAAGCAATATCGCACCCTCGGCCACAAATTGAACCCCGTTGTGACCATTGCGGGCAAAGGCCTGACTGAAAACGTTCAGGACGAGATCAATCGTGCGCTGGAAGACCATGAGCTTATTAAGGTGAAACTGGTTGTTTTGGATCGCGAAATGCGGGCAAAGGTGGTGCAGAACATCACTAGAGCTTGTCGCTGTGAAGTGGTACAGGAAATTGGCAAGACAGCCTTGGTGTACCGAGCCGCTAAACGCCCCAACCCCAAGCTTTCGAACCTTCTGCGGACCGAAGCCGGCAGCTCAGCCAGCAAGTCGTAAGCGGCTTCACTCCCGCTCACGCGGGAGCAGCAGGGTTTAAAGAAGGGCCGTGAGGCCCAACTCACCCAACGGAAGCTTTAGATATACTGCACTCGTTCCACTTCAAACTCAATCTCACCACCCGGCGTTCTAACCAGAACCTCATCGCCCACAGACTTGCCAATTAAGGCGCGGGCAATAGGAGAGTTCACTGATATTTTGTGACTCTTAACATCAGACTCATCGTCACCGACAATTTTATAGGTCACAGACTCGTCAGTTTCAATATTAACGATATCAACCGTTACGCCAAAAATAACTTTGTCACCCTTCGGCAACTTCGAAATATCGATAATCTGTGCATTAGACAGCTTGCCTTCAATATCTTGAATACGACCCTCGCAAAAGCCCTGCTGTTCACGCGCCGCGTGATACTCAGCATTTTCCTTCAGATCGCCGTGTTCGCGCGCTTCCGCAATAGCCTGCACAATTGCTGGGCGCTCAATCTTTTTACGATGGTCCAGCTCAACCTGTAAAGCTTCTGCACCTTCAACGGTCATTGGGTATTTAGTCATTACGCTAACCTCTTATGCAATTCTTGCAAGCTTCTCACTTCTTTATGATCACCTGAGCGCAGCGCCATACACACCGCATGACCCGCGGCCAATGTGGTGGTGTAGTACACCCTGTGATTCTCCGCACTGCGACGTATAGGCGAGGAATCTTTAATGGCCTGCTTGCCTTCGGTGGTATTGATGATCATGCTAATTTCATCATTTTTGATCATGTCGACAATGTGAGGCCGACCTTCAGCCACTTTATGCACAGTCATAACAGACAGACCCGCTGCCTCCAAGACCGCTGCGGTGCCCTTTGTGGCCACAAGTTCAAAGCCAATTTCACTCAACTCTTTAGCAACCGTTACTATGCCAGCCTTGTCAAAATCGCGCACGCTAATTATAGCCTTACCTGATTTTGGAATGGCGTCACTGGCGCCCAGCTGTGACTTTGAATAAGCTTCGGCGAAAGTATCACCCACGCCCATCACTTCACCCGTTGAACGCATTTCCGGCCCAAGAATAGGGTCTACTGCCGGAAATTTATTGAATGGGAACACCGCTTCTTTAACAGAGAAGTAGTTAGGAATAATTTCATTGGTGAAACCCTGCGCTTCCAAGCTCATGCCGACCTGACAGCGAGCGGCCACTTTCGCCAAAGAGGTGCCAATACATTTCGACACAAAAGGCACGGTGCGCGAAGCGCGCGGGTTTACTTCAATGACGTAAATCTCACCGTCTTGGTAAGCAAGCTGAGTGTTCATTAAACCGATCACTCCCAACTCACGAGCCATTTTCTTAACCTGCTCACGCATAAGGTCTTGAACGTCGGCGGGCAGAGAATAAGGCGGCAAGGAACACGCCGAGTCACCGGAGTGCACGCCACACTGTTCAATGTGCTGCATGATGGCGCCAATTACAACTTGCTCGCCATCACATACCGCGTCAACGTCCACTTCAATAGCATTATTCAGGAAATGATCCAGCAAGACAGGCGCGTCATCAGAAACCTGTACGGCTTCTTTCATGTAAGTACGTAGCTCAGATTCTTTGTGAACAATTTCCATGGCGCGCCCACCCAATACATAAGAAGGGCGAACAACAATGGGGTAACCTACGCCAACCGCTTTCAGAACAGCCTCTTCGGTAGAGCGAACAATTGCATTTTGTGGCTGCTTTAAACCCAAGCGCTCAATCATTTGCTGGAAGCGTTCACGGTCTTCGGCGCGATCAATGGCTTCTGGAGATGTACCGATGATGGGAACACCTTCCGCCTCTAAAGCGCGCGCCAATTTCAGCGGTGTTTGACCGCCAAACTGAACAATAACGCCTTTGGGTTTTTCCAAATGAACAATTTCCAATACGTCTTCCAGGGTTACCGGCTCAAAGAACAAGCGGTCTGAAGTATCGTAATCGGTAGAAACTGTTTCAGGGTTACAGTTCACCATAATGGTTTCGTAACCGTCTTCACGCATCGCCAGCGCGGCGTGTACGCAGCAATAATCAAATTCAATACCCTGACCAATGCGGTTAGGGCCGCCACCTAAGACAAGAATTTTATCATTGTCGCTTGGTTTCGCTTCACACTCTTCTTCATAAGTAGAGTACATGTAAGCCGTATCTGTAGAGAATTCAGCCGCACAAGTATCGACACGCTTATACACAGGACGTATGTTCAGTTTGTGACGATGGCGCCTAACCGTTGTTTCGCTGACACCTAAGAGCTCACTTAAACGCTTGTCTGCAAAGCCTTTGCGCTTGAGGCGGAACATGCTGTCGGCATCAATGTTCGAGAGCGGCGAAGAACTTAAGCTATGCTCGGTATCAATCAGATCTTTAATTTGCACAAGGAACCAAGGATCGATAGCAGAGGTTTCAAAAACCTCCTCAATGGTCATGCCCGCGCGAAAAGCGTCGGCCACATACCAAATTCGATTGGCACCTGGGGTAGAAATTTCGCTGATAATTTTCGACTTTGATTCATCAGACTCCAAGTCAACCATTGGCTCAAAGCCGGCCGAGCCCACCTCTAGTCCGCGCAAAGCTTTTTGCACAGACTCTTGGAAGGTACGACCAATCGCCATCACTTCACCCACAGATTTCATCTGTGTGGTAAGGCGAGCATCGGCATCGCCAAACTTTTCGAAGGTAAAGCGTGGAATTTTTGTCACTACGTAGTCGATGCTGGGCTCAAAAGAAGCCGGGGTAGCGCCGCCAGTAATTTCATTCTGCAATTCGTCGAGGGTAAAACCAACGGCCAATTTCGCAGCCACTCGAGCAATTGGGAAGCCAGTTGCTTTTGAAGCCAGTGCCGACGAGCGTGATACTCGAGGGTTCATTTCAATAACCACTAACCGACCGGTTTCAGGGTCCATAGCAAACTGAACGTTAGAACCACCCGTTTCAACACCAATCTCACGCAAGACTGCAAGCGATGCGTTACGCATGATTTGCAGTTCTTTATCGGTGAGGGTTTGTGCTGGCGCAACCGTAATTGAATCGCCGGTGTGTACGCCCATTGGGTCGAAATTCTCAATAGAACAAACGATAATACAATTGTCTTTCTTATCGCGAACCACTTCCATTTCAAACTCTTTCCAACCCAAAAGAGACTCGTCAATAAGCAGCTCATTGGTGGGCGAAAGGTCTAAACCGCGCAAACATATTTCTTCAAACTCTTCCCAGTTATAGGCGATACCACCGCCCGAGCCACCCATGGTAAATGAGGGGCGAATGATAACGGGAAAACCGAATTTTTTAGGGACTTCACGAGCCTCGTCTAGGGTGTGAACAATTTCCGCACGCGCACACTCTAAGCCAATTCGCTTCATGGCTTTGTCAAACAAGTTGCGGTCTTCAGCCATGTGAATGGCTTCGTGATTTGCACCGATCAACTCGACATCAAACTTTTCCAGCACGCCGTGAGAGTGTAAGTCCAGCGCGCAGTTCAGCGCTGTTTGGCCACCCATGGTAGGCAGCACGGCGCTTGGGCGCTCTTTCTCGATGATGCGAGCAACCGTTTCCCACTCAATGGGCTCGATGTAGGTGGCGTCAGCCATGCTTGGGTCGGTCATAATGGTGGCGGGGTTAGAATTCACCAAAATAACTCGGTAACCTTCTTCGCGCAGAGCTTTACACGCCTGCGCGCCCGAGTAATCAAACTCACAAGCCTGACCAATAACAATTGGGCCCGCGCCCAAGATTAGAATACTGTCTATGTCACTACGTTTTGGCATTTCGCTTAACCCAACCTGACTTGCATTAATTCAATAAAGTGATCAAACAAAGGCGCTGCATCATGAGGCCCTGGGCTCGCTTCAGGGTGACCCTGAAAACTGAACGCCGGCTTATCGGTGCGATGGATACCTTGTAAGGAGCCGTCAAATAATGACTTGTGTGTAACCTCAATGTTCGCGGGCAGAGCATTTCCGTCTACCGCAAAACCGTGGTTCTGACTGGTGATCATGACTGTGCCAGCCGCAATATCTTGAACTGGGTGGTTGCCACCGTGATGGCCAAACTTCATTTTCACAGTGCTTGCGCCCGACGCTAGCGCCAAGAGCTGATGGCCCAAACAAATACCAAACACGGGAATGTCGGTTTCAAGCAGTGCCTGAATGGCAGTAATAGCATAGTCACAGGGCTCGGGGTCGCCCGGGCCGTTAGACAAAAACACTCCGTCCGGCTTCATGGCCAAAACATCACTGGCCGAGGTTTCCGCTGGCACAACGGTGATGTCGCAGCCACGATCCGCCAGCATCCGCAATATGTTGCGTTTAACACCAAAATCATAGGCCACTATTTTGAAGCGCTTCTCACAATTTTCATTGAAGCCTTTACCCAAAGACCAAGAGCCCTGATTCCAAGTGTAGGCGGCTTTAGTGCTGACAACCTTCGCAAGGTCCATGCCCTTCAAACCACCAAATTTTTGCGCTGCGATCAGTGCCTGAGCTTCGTCGACTTCGCCTGCCATAATGCAGCCGCTTTGCGCGCCCTTATCTCGAAGCAGGCGTGTCAAGCGGCGCGTATCGATGTCGGCGATGCCAACAATATTGCGCTGCTTGAGGTAGTCATCTAAGGAGGCTTCACTGCGAAAATTACTGGCAAGTAGAGGCAAATCTCTAATAACCAAGCCCGCAGCCCAAATTTGCTCACACTCTTCGTCTTCCGAGTTAGTGCCGGTATTGCCAATATGAGGGTAGGTAAGGGTAACAATTTGTTTCGCATAGGAGGGGTCAGTGATAATTTCCTGATAACCCGTCATGGCGGTGTTAAATACAACTTCACCAGCAGAGCTTCCGTCGGCGCCAATGGCGGTTCCGCGGAATACACTGCCGTCTTCAAGTACTAATATCGCGCTGCGATGGGCACCGGTAGTCAATTCTTTCTCCTCAGGGTCTGGCAAGCTTAGTTTTCGGAGCGCAAGGCCCAGGCTGACCCACAACATACGGCTACTTTTCAAGTGCTCGCCAAGGTCCCGCCCGGGCCGAAGACCGTGCGTTTGCGAGCATGCTTTGTAGCGGTTTGTTGGGGTATAAAGCCTGGGTGCAGGTTGCAAAAAAGCGAGATGAAGCTGTGCCTCATCTCGCTTTTCTAAAATCCTGGGGGCTTGAGCAAACTAAGGCGGCATTTTATTGGAAAGCCGCCTGAGTGTCTACCGCTAAAAGCGCGCCCTACAGTTTGAACTGCTTAACTATTTTCGCCATGCTGGAGGCCATATTCACCAACTCAACCGTGCTTTGGGCAATTTCAACAGAACCTTCGGCGGTTTGACGGGCAACACCGGCGATGTTGTCCATATTGCGTTCCATCTCACGAGTAGCCGCACTCTGCTCTTCAGAGGCGCTGGCAATCTGGTTGGTCTTGTCTTTAATTGAGCCAACACCACCCGTAATAGCTTCCAGAGAACGACTGGCTTCTTCGGCCTGACGCACAGACTCTTCAGCCTGAGTAGTGCCTTTCTCCATCATTTGCACAGCTTCGCGAGCACCAGACTGCAGGCGTTCGATCATTTCCTGAATTTCTTGAGTAGAGGTTTGAGTCCGCGACGCCAAGGTGCGCACTTCGTCAGCTACCACCGCAAAACCACGACCCTGCTCACCGGCTCGCGCCGCCTCAATGGCCGCATTCAAGGCCAGCAAGTTGGTCTGCTCAGCAATGCCTCGAATAACATCCAGCACTGAACCAATGCTGTCAGTTTCCTGACGAAGCTTATCAATTACGTCGGCGGCGGCATTGATATCGGCTGCCAAATTCTCAATTTGTGACATGGTGCGAGTGACGACACCTTTACCGCTGTTGGCTTCACGATCGGCCTCTTCAGCGTTGTCGGCTGTTTGGGTAACGTTGTTTGCCACATCATCAACCACCGCGGCCATTTCGCGCACAGCCGTAACAACCTGCTGAATTTCAGCCTGCTGATTGATAACACCTTGCTCGGTTTCTTTCGCGGTGTGGGACAATTTTTCAGTGCTGGCATTCAATTCTGATGCCGTGGTTGAAACATCACTGATAATGACATGCACCTTTTCGATAAAGGTGTTGAACCACTGCGCCAACTGACCCACTTCATCATCGCTTTTGACCGGCAGGCGTCGAGTTAAATCACCCTCGCCCTCAGCGATATCACGCAGAGCTTCCACTACCGCATTGATGGGCCTAACAATACCCGCCTGAATGACAAAGGATATGGCGGCCGCCAGAATACTGATAACCAGAACAGTTGCCACAGCACTAAGAATGGCACTGTCTACCGCGTCGTCCAACTCCTGAAGGTCTACCTTCATGTAAATGGACGCCACTTTCTTGCTCGAGTCATCGAGAATAGGCTGGCTTAGCTCAAGCAGGTTACCTTTTTCAACGGTACCTTGAGCGCGAGGAGAACCGGGTAAGTCACCGGGCCTTGCACCTGAGTTATCGTGGCCTTTTTTGTACCAAACAAACTCTTTGCCACTTTCGCTATAAATGACAGCCGCCAGCAAACGCTTACTGTTGGACAGCGTATTGAGCGTGGCCCTAGCCGAGGCCTTATCATCGAACTCCATAGCGCCTGTGGTGCTGCCACCGACAATCTTTGCCAGGGTGATGGAGTCTTTTTCAATCGCCTCATGCAAGCGACTAATTTCCATATTCACAGAAACTACGCTTGATACTATTACGGCAAATACACTGGTGACGGTGACACCCAGCAACACTTTCCACTTTAAAGAGAGACTACCAATGCCCATAACGCTTTATCCTAGTAGTTAAATTCCGTAATTGATCCTGTCTTTCTAAAACTAATTTCCACGTCCAAAAACCAGTGCACCGCACGCTGTGAAAAGAAAGGCCAGTTGAGAGTATAAACAGGTTATCGTGCAGAAGGCGCTTTTCTTTAGAGAATATTGCCGTAAAGCAATGGATTACAATAGAATTCTAGCTTTAATCTGCAGCTTCTCAACCTTTAGTTTAAGCCCAATACGTCGCGCATATTATGAAGGCCCGTGTCTTTTTTAGCTATCCATGCGGCCGCTCTTACAGCTCCGCGAGCAAATGACATGCGACTTGAGGCTTTGTGGGTAATTTCAACACGCTCACCTTCCGCCATAAACATCACTGTGTGGTCTCCCACCACATCTCCGCCTCGCACGGTAGCAAAACCGATGGTCTCCCTTTCCCGAGCACCAGTTTGCCCTTCGCGACCATACACGGCCACTTCGCTCAAATTTCGACCAACCGCACCTGCTACAGCCTCACCCATGGCCAAAGCAGTGCCCGATGGCGCGTCCACTTTATGACGATGATGGGCTTCGTAAATTTCAATATCCACATCTCCACCCATGGCAGCCGCAGCGGTTTCCAACAATTTCAGGCAGACATTTACGCCCGTGCTGTAATTTGCCGCCAGACACAGAGCGGTTTTTGATTGATTGGCGAGCAATTCAGTTTTTTGCTGCTCATCAAAACCGGTAGTGCCGATAACCAACTTTACACCCGCCTGAGCACAGATGGCGGCGTGCGCCAAGGTCGCCTCTGGCGCAGTGAAATCAATTAATACATCAATGCTGCCAACAACGGCATTCAAATCGCCACTGAGCAGCACATTATTTTTACCAACACCCGCCAGCTCGCCCGCGTCGACACCGATTAAACTGCTTTCAGCTCGCTCGACAGCGGCCGCTAACTCAACGCCTTCTGCGGCGGCAACAGCCTCAATCAATATTTTCCCCATGCGCCCAGCAGCGCCGGTTATACCAACTCGAGTATTCATGTTTTTCCTTTCCAAATTAGGTGTGTTCTTATAAATCGAAAAAGCCGGACCCATGGGCCCAGCTTTTTGAGGGGCAACACGTGAATGCTACCCAATTACCGAAGCAGGCAACAGGACCTAGAGTTTCATATCACCAAAAAACTCTTTCATGCCGTCAAACCAGCTGCTTTGCTTGGGTGAATTCTTGCCGCCCTTCATGGTTGCCTGAAATTCCTTAAGCAGATCTTTTTGCTTTAAGGTCAAATTGACAGGTGTTTCTACCACAACACGACACAGCAAATCCCCCGGCGCACCACCACGAACAGGGGCAACGCCTTTACTGCGCAACCTGAACAACTTGCCCGTTTGCGTCTCACCTGGAACCTTCAGCTTCACCCTTCCGTCTAAAGTGGGAACTTCAAGCTCACCCCCAAGTGCCGCATCAACAAAACTAACGGGAACTTCGCAATAAAGATTTTTGCCTTCACGCTGGAATATTTCGTGATCGCGTACTGACACCTGCACATAGAGGTCGCCAGTAGGGCCACCTTGAGCGCCAGCCTCACCCTCACCCGCCAAACGAATACGATCGCCCGTATCAACACCCGGAGGAACTTTCACAGACAAAGTTTTAGTTTCTTCAACTAAACCCTGCCCACGACAAGATGTGCAAGGATCTGAAATAACTGAACCTTTACCCTGACAGTTTGGACAGGCCTGCTGCACAGAGAAAAACCCTTGCTGCATACGAACCTGACCAACACCGCCACAAGTAGTACATGCAGTAGGTTTAGAACCCGATTTAGCGCCACTGCCATCACATGGATCACAGTGCACCAAGGTAGGCACACGAATTTTTACAGTGGTTCCCTTAACAGCCTCTTCTAAATCGAGCTCCAAGGTGTAACGCAAGTCTGAACCACGCGCAGGGCCACCGCGACCACCGCGACCGCCGCCGCCAAACACATCGCCAAATACGTCGCCAAAAATGTCGCTGAAGTTGCCAAACCCGGCACCGCCTCCACCCATGCCCGAAGACTGATCGACACCGGCGTGACCATATTGATCGTAAGCATTGCGTTTTTGAGCATCAGAAAGAATTTCATAAGCCTCGCTGGCTTCTTTAAATTTTTCTTCAGACTCTTTGTCGTCGGGGTTGCGGTCGGGATGATATTTCATCGCCACTCGGCGATAAGCCTTTTTCAGATCTTTCTCTGAGACACTATTTTCAACACCAAGAATTTCGTAATAATCGCGTTTAGACATGTGGGGCAGCTTCTATTTTAGCTTGTGAATAATGTGGAATATTAGATACAGCAAACGCGGGCTTAGCCCGCGTTTGCTGAGTCGAGCAATTTTAGCGCGACTTACTTATCTTCTTTAACTTCTTCAAACTCAGCATCTACTGCGCCATCATCTGCGGCATCTTCCTGAGCTGCAGCTTCATCACCGCCCGGGGCACCCGCTTCAGCTTGAGCCGCTTGCTCAGCATACAACTTTTGCGCCAGCGAACCAGAAGCTTCAGTCAAAGCGGTGGTGGCCGCTTCAATTCTAGCTTTATCGTCGCCCTTAACAGCTTCGTCTGCTTCAGTTAACGCGGCTTCAATCGCGGCTTTTTCTTCGTCGCTCGCCTTGTCGCCCGCTTCTTCAACGGTTTTACGAGTGGCGTGAATCAAACCATCTAAAGTGTTGCGTGAACTTACCAGCTCTTCAAACTCGCGGTCGGCTTCAGCATTTGCTTCTGCGTCCTGAACCATTTGTTCAATTTCATCGTCAGACAAACCTGAAGACGCTTTAATTACAATTGACTGCTCTTTGCCTGTCGCCTTGTCTTTTGCGCCCACATTCAAAATGCCGTTGGCATCGATGTCGAAGGTCACTTCAATTTGTGGCACGCCACGCTGTGCAGGTGGAATGTCAGCCAAGTCAAAACGGCCCAACGACTTATTCTGTGCGGCTTGCTTGCGCTCACCCTGAACCACGTGAATAGTTACAGCTGACTGATTGTCATCAGCGGTTGAGAAAATTTGTGATTTCTTAGTAGGAATTGTGGTGTTTTTCTCGATCAGTGCAGTCGCAACGCCACCCATAGTTTCGATGCCCAATGTTAGGGGAGAAACGTCGAGCAGTAATACGTCTTTTACGTCGCCAGAAAGTACGGCGCCCTGAATGGCAGCACCCATGGCCACAGCTTCATCGGGGTTAACATCTTTACGAGGCTCTTTACCAAAAAACTCAGCAACCTTGGACTGAACCATTGGCATACGAGTTTGACCACCGACCAAGATGATGTCATCAATGTCGCCAACAGACAGGTCGGCATCTTTCAAAGCAACTTTCAAAGGCTGGATAGAGCGAACAACCAACTCTTCAACCAGCGACTCAAGCTTGGCGCGAGTCAACTTAACCACTAAGTGCTTAGGGCCAGTTTGGTCAGCAGTGATGTAAGGCAAGTTCACTTCAGTTTGCTGGGCAGAAGACAGCTCAATCTTGGCTTTCTCGGCAGCTTCTTTCAAACGCTGTAGGGCCAATGGATCGTTGTGCAGATCGATGTTGTTGTCTTTCTTAAATTCTGCGGCCAAATACTCGATAAGGCGCATGTCGAAATCTTCACCACCAAGGAAGGTGTCACCGTTGGTAGACAGCACTTCAAACTGGTGCTCGCCATCAACATCTGCAATTTCGATGATAGAGATATCGAAAGTACCACCACCCAAGTCGTAGACCGCTACAGTGTGATCGCCTTTGGCTTTGTCCATACCGTAGGCCAGTGCAGCCGCCGTTGGCTCGTTGATGATGCGCTTAACATCTAAGCCTGCAATTTTACCGGCATCTTTTGTAGCCTGACGCTGAGAATCGTTGAAGTAAGCTGGCACGGTAATAACCGCTTCAGTTACCGCTTCACCTAGATAGTCTTCAGCGGTTTTCTTCATTTTCTTCAGTACTTCAGCTGAAATTTGCGGTGGCGCTTTGGCTTCGCCACGCGCTTCAACCCATGCATCGCCATTATCGGCGCCAACAATTTTGTAAGGCACCATTGAGATGTCTTTCTGAACAACGTCGTCTTTAAATTTACGACCAATTAAACGCTTTACGGCGTTCAAGGTGTTCTGCGGATTAGTAACCGACTGACGCTTAGCGCTCTGCCCAACCAACACTTCACTGTCGTCGGTGAACGCAACGATGGAAGGTGTTGTGCGATCGCCTTCAGCGTTCTCAATTACTTTAGGCGTGCCGCCTTCCAAAACAGAAACACATGAGTTGGTGGTACCCAAGTCAATGCCGATTATCTTACCCATGAAACTTATCTCCAAAAATCTTTAAAATGACGGTTACTGACTAACGAATAGTCTTATTCAATGTTCTTAATCAATGCTTTCTATATTGGCCCGCCTGATCATATTTCAACCCCAAAACGGGTGAATATTGCTCAGAAAGTTGCCAAACACTAGGCTTGAGGCGCCTTAGCAACCACAACCATAGCGGGGCGAACCAAGCGCCCATTCAATGAGAAGCCTTTTTGGAACACATTAATAACTGTGTTGGGCTCTACATCGGGGTTTTCAATCATGGTCATGGCCTGATGCAACTGCGGGTCAAAGGGCTCGCCTTGCGGGTCAATGGTGGCCACGTTGTGCTTAGTGAGCGTATCGATAAAGGACTTGTGCGTGAGCTCTAGCCCTTCAATCACCGACTTCATCGCTTCATCATTTTGATCGATTGAGGCCAGTGCTCGCTCTAAGTTGTCGACAACTGGCAGCAAGTCACCAATAATTTTGTCTTGACCAAACTTGTGAGCCTTAGACACATCTTGTTCAGCACGGCGACGAGAGTTTTGCGCCTCGGCCTGCGCACGCAGCACCTGCTCGCGCGCGTCAACAAGCTGAGCTTCTAGTGCGGCAATATGAGCCTCGGCATCACCTACAATAGGTTCTTCACTAGCATTATTTTCGCTGGCTTCTGCCTCAGCCCCAGTGGCTGTGTCCAGAACTTCTTCAGGAATTGGGTTTTGCGACTCGTCAGACACTGTTTGCTCCATCTAAAAACAAAAGAATTTATTACGTGAAGCGGTATATGGGGACATTACCCACAGTTTCCAAGGGGTAAAAAACAGGGACTAGCCATTCGCTTCAAAGTACTGTATAAAAACACAGATATTTTGACGAATTGGCAGACCTTCGCAATGCTTACTCACCTCAGTATTCACAATTTCACCCTGGTTGAATCTCTAGATTTAGAAATTCAAGCGGGCATGACAGCCATAACCGGCGAGACCGGGGCGGGTAAATCCATTGTGCTCGGGGCACTGGGGCAGGCCCTAGGCGACCGAACCGACGCTGATAAGGTGCGCAACGGCGCCCAACGCGCCGACATCACCGCCGATTTTGACATTAACGCGCTGCCCGCGGCACAGGCCTGGTTAAGCGAACACGACCTGCTGACTGAAGATGAAGATCACGACCAGTGCCTGCTGCGCCGGGTGATTACCCGTGAGGGCCGTTCACGAGCCTATATCAACGGTCAAACCGTCACCCTCAGCCAGCTAAAAGCCCTGGGCGGAATGCTCATTGACCTCCATAGCCAACACGAACACCAATCGCTATTGAAAAAAGACACCCACAGGCGGCTGCTCGACGACTTCGCCGGCAATCAGGCTCTCGCTAAAAACGTTCGCCAAGCCCACCGCGACTGGCAAGTTGTGCACTCAAAACTGCTGGCCGTGCGCAACAACGCCGAAGAAATTGGCGCCAGGCAACAGCTGCTCAGCTATCAAGTTCAAGAGCTCGACTTACTCGGGCTTGAAGACGACGAGCTGGCAAACTTAGAGCGCGAGCAAAAAACACTCGCCAACGCGGGCAGTATTTTGGCTGACAGCCACAGCCTCGCCAGCCTGTGTAATGACGAAGAGCAAGGCCTGAACGCCAGGCTCAACAAAGCCATACTGCTATTGGGCAGCATGCCTGAACTCACGCCGCAATTGCGCGAGGCCGAACAACTGCTAAACAGCGCACAAATTCAAGTAGAAGAAGCCGGGCGAGAAATTGACCATCACATTGATATTTTCGAGATTGACCCCGCTCGCCTTCAGCAAGTGGAAGACCGCTTGTCCACAATTTATGACATTGCCCGCAAACACAAGGTGAAACCCGAACAGCTCAGTGAGTTTCACAGCGAACTGGCCGATGAGCTGGCGGCCATCAGCGGCGGTGACGCCTCCTTGGCCACACTGGAGGCGCAAAGTGAAGCCTTGCAGCAGCAATATCAAGCTGGCGCCCTGAAGCTCAGCGATAAACGCCACAAGGCCGCGGCCAAGCTCTCTAAATTAGTTAACGCACAATTAAAAGCCCTGGCAATGGCCACGGCGAAAGTGAAAATTGCTCTGTGCCCACTGGACGACACCAGCTCTCACGGCCTAGAAGACATTGAATTTTTAATCAGCACCAACCCTGGCCAAGCGCCTAAACCCCTCGCCAAAGTGGCATCCGGTGGCGAATTGTCACGGGTGAGCTTGGCGATACAGGTTGTTACCGCGCTCACCTCAACCACCCCCACGCTGGTTTTCGACGAAGTGGATGTAGGCATTGGCGGCGCCACCGCCGACGTGGTGGGGCAACTACTAAGGGAACTGGGTGAAAAAGGCCAAGTGCTGTGCGTAACTCACTTAGCGCAGGTGGCCAGCAAGGGCCATCAACATCTGCAGGTGAGTAAAACGGCCGACAAGAAGAAAGCGCAAACCACTTTACTGGAGTTGAGTGGCGAGGAAAAAATTGCCGAAATTGCCCGAATGCTGGGCGGTGCTGACATTACGCCACAATCACGAGATCACGCGGTGGCAATGCTAGGCGCCGCTTGAGGCCGCCTAGCCAACATACTCCACTTACTCGCTGTCGGGCTCAACCTCAGTAGCTTCGTCTTTGCTGCGAAACTGAGGGTATTGATCCGGGTCTAGAAACATTAGGCGAATGGTAATTTCTTTATTGTTGCCCATCTCGAAACAGGTCACTAAGACATTGAAACGGCCGTCTTGCTCGATAACACCTGGCAAATGAACCAAGGCACTGCCCTGCTCTTCATTGGTCAGAATGTTTAGGTCTTTTTTGGCTTCCATGGTTTGGCCGCAGCGCTGCAGCATGCCACGCAGAGCGGCTTCAAAAGAAGGAAAATTGAACGGACCGCGGAATTCGCTGTAGTCCAATTCTAAGCGCAGTGGCATTTCATGCTTTTCTTGCAAAGTGAGCTTACCCAAAGGCATACGCTTACCCGCCTTAAGGTCTTTCAACAACTGCTTAGCTTTCTGCTTGGGCTGCTTAACAAAGCCCTGCTGCAGTAAATTACACGACAGATTGAGCAACTGAACCATATTGATATTAATTTGATTTTTTTCTTCAGACATCTCGCTCACTCACTTCCTTCAGTTTTTGTTGTTATTTTGAACTTGTTCAATTTAGACACAAAGATCCGTTCTATTTAAGAGGGTTCACATATAAGACCAAGCTGTGGCCGGCAAGCTCATAGCCATGTTCAGCGGCAATTTGCTCCTGCAAGGCTTCAATTTCATCGTTGTGAAACTCAATCACCTTACCCGATTCAACACACACCATATGGTCATGATGCTCGCCTCGAGCGACCTCAAATACAGAGTGGCCACCATCAAAGTTGTGACGAATAACGAGACCCGCGGTCTCAAATTGTGTGAGCACTCGGTAGACCGTGGCCAAGCCAACATCCTCACCGGCATCCAACAAAGCCCGATAAACATCTTCTGCGCTCAGGTGGCGAACATCGGATGATTCTAGAATTTGGAGAATTTTGACCCTTGGAAGGGTCACTTTCAGGCCAGCTTTACGTAAATCTTGATTTTCAACAGCCATTTTACCTCGAACCCCTTCTCAGTGTTTACAAAGATCGGGTATTATCCCCGTTCGATTTAACTTGTGGAACCCCTGTTATGCAAAAAGCCTGTCGTATTATTGTCGTGGCCCTCGCTCTGGCCTCACTTGGAGGCTGCAGCTACTTCCAATTCCCCGGTGTTTTCACACTCGAAGTTCAGCAAGGCAACATTATTGAACAAGAGATGATTGACCAATTGAAACCCGGCATGACTAAACGCCAAGTGAAGTTTGTCATGGGCTCAGCATTGATCATGGACACCTTTGACCAAGACCGCTGGGACTACGTATACACCATTCGCACTCGCTCAGGTGAGCGCCGCGATGAGCGTATGACCATTTACTTCAAAGACGACAAGCTAAGCCACTTTAGCGGCGACTACCGACCCTCTACGCCAGAGAGCGAAGCGGCTGCGCCCGCCAGCGACAAGGAAGAAAACTAATCTTTCTTCAGCTTCGCTTTTTCAGCCCGCTTGCGGCGGACCTCTTTGGGGTCGGCAATAAGTGGGCGATAAATTTCCACTCGATCACCCGCCTGCAAAACATGTTCTAAAGCCGCCGCCAGGCCTTTTGTGCCTAAGCTTTGACCAAATATCCCCATTTTTGCGCTTTCAACATCAATTTCCGGGAAGTCTTTGCTAATATTTGAACGCAGCACCGCCTGCATAGCCGTTGTGCCGGGCTCAACCAATAGCGCTACAATTTTCTGCTTGTCGGGCAAGGCGTAAGCCACCTCAACCGAAATTAAATCCATATCGGCCATTACCGGCACCTTCTTATGATCAATAGATGCCTAGGCATAAATAACCTTGGCTCGCTCACACAAACTATCTACCTGCTTATTGGCCACAGATTCAAACCACTTGCCAGCCGCCAAGTCTAATACCTTATTTTGAAACTCAAACCTTAAGCTCAAGCTCACCTTACACGCTGCTTCATTTAAGGCCTTGAAATGCCAAGAGCCCTGAAAGCTGGAAAAGGGCCCCTCAACCAGAGCCATGTGCATAGTGTGCGGAGGCTCTAGGCGATTGCGGGTGACGAAGGTTTGCTGAATGCCCGCCTTACCTAAGTGTAAGCGCGCCTCAATACTGAACTCGTCACGGTGTAAAATTTCTGCGCCCGTACAGCCCTCCATAAAACGCGGATAAGCTTCAATATCATTCACTAGGGCATACATCTGACTAGCGGAATAGGCCACCAATGCACTGCGTTCAATTTGTCTCACAATACCCGCCCTCGCTTCCTGTCCGCAGCACGTTACACTGAAAAATTGGATCTTATTAATGGGTTCTTGTTAAATAGAGGCGCATTGTAGACTGAGATTGCAAAAGCGGCCAGCGCGTAAGGACAAAACCCCTAATCCCTGCTACCATCCGCTCAATTTTCAGGCTTTGGCCAATGCGCCTTTTCCGCCTGACTGCCTACAGACAATGCATGCACATTATATTAGTGACGCAAATAATAAGAAGAGAGTGTTATGTCCGAAAATAGAGAACAATTTGGCTCCCGCCTAGGGTTTATTCTGGCCGCCGCAGGCTCTGCGGTAGGCATTGGTAACCTTGTGGGCTTTCCAGTAAATGCCGCAAAAAACGGTGGTGGTGCCTTTTTACTCATCTACGCCCTGTGCGTGGTGTTATTGTGCCTGCCCGTGATGCTTGCCGAACTGTCTCTCGGTCGGCACACCAAGAAAGACCCTTTGGGAGCCTACACCAGCATCGCCGGCAATTCGCCTTGGCGCATAGCCGGCTGGCTGTCACTCGTAACACCCTTTATGATCGCGGTTTTTTACTCAGTGATTACCATTTGGCTTCTGGGTTACGTGGTTAACGCAGCCACCGGCAACCTCGACCAGCTCGCCGCCCCAGACACCTTTGGCAACTTCATTAACTCCAACTCAATTTTTCTATACCTAGCCGCTGTTGCCACCATTATCTTCCTGATATTAGCGGGCGGTGTACAAGACGGTATTGAACGCGCCGCAAAAGTATTAATGCCTTTGCTGTTCGTGTTTTTGATTGCCTTGGTTATTTTCGTCTTGAGCCTAGACAATGCTTGGGCCGGTGTTCGCTACTACATGGTGCCCGACTTCAGCAAGATTACGGGCTCCGTAATTAATGGCGCCCTGTCACAAGCCTTCTTCTCCCTGTCATTAGGTATGGGTATTCTCATTACCTACGGCTCTTATATGAACCCTAAAGAAGACCTGCCGGGTGCAACCAAAATGGTGGCGCTGTGTGACACCGGCGTTGCCTTCGCGGCCGGCCTGTTAATTCTACCCGCCGTGTTCTCCTTCAACCCTAACGTGAACCCTGAAGAGCTCAGTGATTCATCCGTTAGCTTGATCTTTACCTTCCTGCCGAAAATATTTTTAGCGCTGCAGGGCACTCTGGGTTATGTGGGCGCCAGTATTGTGGCCACCACCTTCTTCACCCTCGTTTTCTTTGCCGCCATTACCTCGCTGGTGTCTATCATTGAAGTGCCCACAGCAAGCCTAATGGACGCTAGACGTTACAGCCGTAAAAAGTCACTGCTGATTTTGGGCATCACCATGGGCCTGCTGACCATTGCCAGCGCCTTGTCATTTGGTAAAGTGGGCTTTCTAACCGAGCTTGTGAATTACGCCGGCGCCAGCCGCTCACTGTTCGACATTATAATTGATACCTTCTACGACACTATCTTGCCTCTCAATGGCGCCCTAGTGTGTTTGTTTGTGATCTACCGCTGGCGCAAAACCAACTTCAACGATGAAGTTGAACAAGGCAACCCTAACTATAAGGGCACCTTTCTGGAGCGTTACGTGAACTTTTCCGTTGGCACCTTCATTCCGGTGATTTTATTTTTGATTTTCATTAATACCGTCGCCCAAAAATATTTTGGAGTGTCACTCATCGCCCTGTAGATGAGTGCAACCCAGAAGCAAACCTGTAAAAGAGAGATGTAACTGCCGTTATGGCCAAGAAACAGAAAAAAACCGCTGACAATACCATTGCGCAAAATAAGCGGGCGCGTCACGAATTTCACATCTCCGACACCTATGAAGCCGGCATGGCTCTCATGGGCTGGGAAGTGAAAAGTTTGCGTGAAGGCAAAGGCCAAATTACCGAGAGTTACGTCTTTTTTAGAAATGGCGAAGCGTTTATTTCAGGGGTGCAAATTCAGCCGCTCCCCACTGCGTCGACCCACTTTGTGACGGAACCCACCCGGGTTCGCAAGCTACTTCTGCACAGCAATGAAATCAGCAACCTTCAGCAAGCGGTTGACCAAAAGGGTCACACCGTTGTGGCCTTGGCCCTGTATTGGAAAGGCCACTTGGTGAAATGTAAGATTGCCATTGCCAAGGGTAAGCAGCTGCACGACAAGCGTGAAACTGAAAAAGAGCGCGACTGGAACCGTCAAAAACAAAGAATTTTGCAACATAACCAATAAAAACAATGGGCAAATATTATGAGTGGTGCACGAGGACAATTTTCATCTAAAACCGGTTTTGTCATGGCCGCCGCCGGCTCTGCCGTAGGCCTTGGCAACATTTGGGGCTTTCCAACACAAACCGCTAGCAATGGCGGCGCTGCCTTTGTGCTAGTGTATTTCGTTCTAGCCTTTCTGCTCGCCTACCCCGCACTGATGGCCGAACTGATTATTGGTCGTCACGCCAAATCGAACGTGGTGTCGGCGTTGAGCAGCGTTGGCAACAGCACCTTCACACGCAGACTGGGTGCCGGCGTAGGCTATTACGGCATTATCATCGCCAGCTTAATTCTGAGTTTCTATACCATTGTGGCCGGCTGGATGATTGCACATCTTGGCCAGCCCTTTACCGTGTTATTAGACATGCCCGAAGCCGGCACCTGGCTTACCACCAATTCAACAACCCGCGATTTAATTTTTGGTGGCGGCTTTGCCTGCATCACCATGTTGATTATTGGCAGTGGCATTGAGAACGGCATTGAGAAATGGTCCACCCGGCTTATGCCAGTGCTGATCGGCTTATTGCTGTTGCTCATTTGTTATGTACTCACTCAGCCCGGCGCCATGGAAGGTTTGAAAATTTACCTGCTGCCCGACATGAGCCGTGTCAGCGACCCGAAATTAATTGTCGACGCCATGGGCCAAGCCTTCTTCTCCCTTTCACTGGGCGTGGGCACCATGCTGGTGTATGGCTCTTACCTGAGCAAAGAAGAAAGCTTGCCGCGCCTAGGCGCCATTGTGACCTTAGTAGATTGCGGCATTGCCTTCACCGCTGGCCTGCTGATTATTCCCGCCGTGTATGTGGCGCAACACAACGGCCTGACCATTTTTGATGAAGCGGGTGAGCTGATTGCGGGGCCATCATTAATATTCCAGGTGCTGCCTTCACTCTTTGACAGCATGGGTGCCGCCGGCACATTTGTCGCCATCGCCTTTTTTGCCTTGATGAGCATTGCGGCCGTGACCTCGTCAATTTCAATGCTGGAAGTGCCCGTCTCCATGGTGGTTGAAAAAACCGGCATGGAGCGCAAAAAGTCGACCTACCTTATTGGCTTCGTTATTTTTCTGATCAGCGCCACCATCATCGTCAACTTCGATGCCTTGTTTGGTTTTGTGATTGACCTCACCACCAAATACAGCGAGCCGCTATTGGGCGTGATGTTGTGTATTTTTGCGGGTTGGGTGCTGCACAGAGACAAGCTTTTAGCCGAAGTGAAGTCGGGTCACCCCGACATTGAGCACAGCTTGTTTTGGAAGATTTGGCCCACCTATGTGCGCTTTGTGTGCCCGGTATTAATTTTGGTTACCTTCACACAGAGCTTGGCTGGCTAAGGCGCCTGCTTTATACTGTGTGGCTCGGGGGCGATTAGGATTCGACGCCGGTGACAAAACCTAAGGTGCATGTCGTGAGGGCAGATAATCACGTTAATCCAAAGCTGTAACTTTTTAGTTGCCAATGATGACAACTATGGTGCTCAACTAGCCGCGTAAGCAGCTTTTTGTAGCATGACCTAGCGGATTCGTCTGCTAGCAGTCTTTAGCAAGGTGCCCTTATCGCGCTAACGACTGTCATATAGAAAGGGATCGTAGCAAAGCCTGCCTGGGGTGGCGCCACTAAAATCTATCAGGATCGCGTTTTACGTCTTGGCTGTTGGGCTGTGATTCGTTAAATAAATTAACAGAACTAAACATGTAGAGCCGCAGGCAGCGTGCTGACGGACGGGGGTTCAAATCCCCCCGCCTCCACCAAATCCTACTATAACCCCTTGAAGTTTAAGGGGTTTTTTGTATCTACGATATTCGTTTTACTCGTTTCATAATAAGTACTCATGCAAATCAGTAGTATAGTTAAACTGTTGCAATGACCACTTGAATCTACAACCGCTTTCTTGATGTCAGACTCCCTGAACAATTCTAGTTAATTGAGAAACTCAAAGAGAGCCACACGGTATCCCGTATCTGCGATGTGTTTGGAGTCCATCGCAGCAGTTACAAATATTGGAAGAAAAGTGCGAGAACTGACGCGCCAGAAAACTAATTGGCTGGGCCTTATCGCTTTCACCGGATAGTGCGTTAACCGGTAAGGCGCTGACAATGGCATTTGAACGAAGAGGAATGCCGGATGGACTTATGTTCCACTCTGACCAGGGAGCTCACTATACAAGCCCCCAATATCGTCGCCTGCTTTGGCGCTATCAAATAACCCAAAGCATGAGTCGAAGAGGAAATTGTTGGGACACTCAGTGTAGTATCCTTGCGAGTACCCTATTGATCTGACCCGTGCTGGGACTGGCGAATTGCCTTTGCGTTGACCTGTCGATCAGTAGTGGTACTCCCCGCTTATTACCGGGCCCAGCGTCTGTGACCTAATAGGAGCTTTGTTCTGCACCGTGAGTGTCCTGTCCTGCGAATGGGGTTTGGCGATATGCCTCTTAAAAAATAGAGGATATGACCGATGAATCTACAAAAGAATGAAATGGAAGTTGTACTCGGTGTCGATACACATCTTGATGTTCATGTTGGAGCCGTCGTCAGCCGATCAGGAAAGTTGCTAGGAACCCAATCGATCTCAACCAATACACTAGGCTATCTCAATTTGTTTAATTGGGCCACATCTTTTGGGCACTTAGAAGAAGCCGGAGTTGAAGGGACAGGAACGTACGGCGCAGGCTTGTGCCGATCGTTGATTGACAAAGGCATCACCGTTTATGAGGTCAACAGGCCTGACCGAGCGAAGAGAAGACTGAAAGGTAAATCAGACCCAACAGATGCTGAAAGTGCAGCCAGGTCTGTAATCTCCGGGATTGCAACAGCCATACCTAAACACCAGTCGGGTGCTTGCGAAGCGATGAGAATTGCCTCTGTCGCCCGGAGAAGCGCTGTAAAAGCCCGGACTCAAGCCATAAACCAGTTACGAGCTATACTCGTTAGTGCGCCTCAGGACATCAGAGAAAAGCTATGGAAAGTGAAAGCTGTAGAGTGTGTTCAAGCTTGTAATCGCGTTCGTAATATTGGCGATACACCATTGCTGGATACTCTACTGATTACACTTAAGTCACTGGCAAAAAGGTGGCAGATGTTGACGGCCGAACTGAATCAACTTGATAAGCTACTCGAAAAACTTACGCAGACACACGCAAAGAAACTGCGAAGTCGTTTTGGCGTTGGCCCAAATACTGCAGCCATTTTATTGTCAGTGGCCGGAGATAATCCCGAGCGACTAAAAAGTGAAGCTGCTCTCGCCTCGTTATGCGGGGTAAACCCACTGCCGGCTTCGTCCGGAAAGACGGTGAGGCATAGACTGAATAGGGGAGGTAGCAGGGCTGCAAACAATGCACTCTGGACGATAGCGATGGTACGAATGAGAAGTGATTCTCGCACTAAAGTTTACGTTGAGCGTAGAACTCAGGAGGGGCTTTCTTCCAAAGAAATACAACGGTGCTTAAAGCGATATATTGTCAGGGAATTATTTCCTGTAATCCTCAGTGATTTAGGTGATAGCCACAATGTCTTGACATAGGAGCGTCAATGCTTGTGCAGAAAGCTTTTTCGGGCTGTTAAAACGAGAGCGTATCCGCCGTAAGATCTATGCGACGAGAGAGAATGCCAAAGCTGATATTTTTAATTATATCGAGATGTTCTACAATCCTGTGAGGCGACACGGTAATAACGATGACCTGTCACCTACAGTGTTCGAAAAGAACTATTTTGAGAAGCAAGTGGGTGTCTAGTGGGGCGGGTGCGATTCAGTTGTTAGTTTTATGTTGTCTCCTTTTAATGTGGCGATGGATTTATTAACGTTGCCGCATAATAATAAAAAAATATACAGTATGGAAGACTTGCCAGATGAATATCAATCTGAAATAAATGAAGTAATCAATGCATCCGAGGAAGGAATGTTTATTGGCGACCTGGGCGATCAAATGGGAGACACCCAAAGAGGAATGATTTTTTATCAGTGGTATGGAAGTCGGATGGAAATTTCAAATGCCGATCCAACTTTCAACAAAAAATTTCGGTTTATAAAAACTATTGGCATCTCTGTATTTAATAAAAAGGTGGCGACGAGCAAACATTTCGGTCCTCTTCGAGCAACGTTAAGAGTTCTTTACAGTATCAATGACATACAGAGCAAAGAATCTTATATTGATGTAGGGGGGATTAAAAACCACTGGAGTGAAAATAAGCTATTCATATTCGATGACACCCTAATGCACCAGTCAGTTAACCAAACTGACGACCTTAGGTATTGCTTGTTTATTGATATACTAAGACCTAGCAGGTGCTCTTGGCTCATGAATAATATTGTACGCATATTGGGGATTTCTCTTGGGGGGGTAAATAGGCTCTTTTATAAAAACTGGTCTCCTCTTAGAATGAGCTAGAACGTAGTGACCGGAGTTACTTTATCGTTACACCTTGATACCCCCGGTTTCTTGGTCAAGAGAGTGGATTGAAGTATACATTTTAGTACCAATTACGCTTTCATTTTTATGGGTTTGGCTAAACCCGCGTTTATTCTATGCACCAAAAAGGACTAACAATTGGACCTCAGTAGGTACGTTTGGTGAGCGAATACACCCAGGTCATGGAAGTGAGGTGATACCAAAACGTCGCATTAAAACTTATCAAATACTTTGGTCTTTAGCGCTAGAGGGAGTGCCATTTTTTTGTGTGGACTTTATTTCTTAGATATACTAGTTTTTAGGCTTGGCAATCTTTTGGTGATAATATTTAAAGCTTGGTTCGTCTGCCGGATAGTTTGGTTGTTCGGTGACAGGAAAGAATCAGATTCTATCTATCATGGTTTTAAAAATAGAAATAATATTACACGAAAAAATAACACTAGTAAGAATGGAAGATTTTAGAATATGTTGAACCCCCAAAAAATGCGGCAGATCATTAAAAGTGATCCAAAAGAAACCTTGAAAAATACGTGTAATGAGCATGAAGGTACGGGAACGAGTTATCATGAACGTTCTGAGTTCTCAGAATATAGCGTGACCCACACAGTATTTGACGGTATTGAGCGTGTTCACTATCAACCAAAAAATATTAAGCAGAATGCTGTTATTGTTTTTCAGCATGGCATGTGGCACGGTGCTTGGTGTTGGAAATATTGGCAGGCTTGGTTTGCTGAGCAGGGCTGGGAGAGTGTCGCTTTTAGTTTGCCGGGCCATGGAAAATCTCTAGAACAGACAACGGTTGAAGAATGTACTCTCGCCTACTATTTGTATTTTCTTGAGCGGGAAATTAGATCTATTGAATCGCCTGTTGTTTTGTGTGCTCATAGTATGGGAGGCGCGTTGGCACAGTGGTATTTAAAGTTTTTTGGTGATTTGCCTGCCATGGTATCCGTAGCAGGTTGGACATCACACGACATACTTAAAGATTGTCTATTTAATGCTATGAAAATAGACCCGTGGGGATCATTTTTAGCTAGCTTCCAGGGATCGAAAGCACAATTTCGTAACGAGAAGGTTGTGAAAAAGTGGTTTCTCAGTGACAATTCTAAGATGTCGCCCAAGGAGTTGAAGAGTGCATTAGGTCGAGAATCAGAGGTGGTATTGATGCAACATAGACCTGCAACTTGGGCTCCGATTACCGATCATTCTACGCCGATATTGTGGCTCGCTGCAGAGAATGATGCCATCATCAGTGTGAGGGATTCTCAAAAATCGGCTGAGTTTTATTGCGCTGACTTCCACAAAATTTCAGCCAGTAATCACGACATTATGTTAGAGCGAAATTGGCAGGGTTCAGCAGAAATTGTTAAACGATGGTTGGAATTAAAGTTGGAGTTATAGGCTTATTCAGATTTGTTCGATAAGTGACCTGCGCCCCAGGATTCACACCACTGAATTCCCCGTTTCAGACCCGGACTCCTGGGGCTTGGATTTCATTGAAAGAAGCCATTTGAGAGCTAGAAAAGAGGTATATCTTCTGAGGTGACTTTTTTCACTTTGCCTTCGCTACTATAGTCAACCGTCACACTCTGACGTCGACCATTGTGAGCTTCTATCGGTCCGCCGACAAACTCCCAGAGTCCAAATGTCCACAGGTCCATCAGACCATGGCCCGCAGCTCTCGCTAGATCTGGTTCTGTTCTGGCTTCCACTTCGTACAGGCTGACCTGGCTGCCGTCGGGCCTGTTCTCCGTACGCAGGGTGACCTTTCCCCGAGAATTCGGCCCATGGACTTGATGAGATTTCCAGCTACTCTAACGAGATGGAGATTTCACCATGAAGAAGCGATTTTCAGAAGAACAAATCATCAAGTCGATCAAGCAGCATGAGGCGGGCACCAAGGTCGAAGAGATATGTCGCCAGCTAGGTATCTCAAACGGTACGTTTTACAACTGGCGAAGCAAGTATGCGGAGCTGGAAGATAACGAGGCCAAGCGCCTGAGAGAGCTTGAATCAGAGAACAATAAGCTCAAACGCCTGTTAGCCGAAAAGTTGCTTGAAGTAGAAGCGATGAAGGATGTGCTGTCAAAAAAGTGGTGAAGCCCTCTGCGCGTCAAGTCGTTGCCAGAGAGCTGATCGATTCACACAGATTAAGCGAGCGAAGCGCATGCCGACTCGTCAAGGTCAGTCGCTCCGGCTATCGCTATCAGTCTCGTGAGAACGTTGATGGTGCGCTGCGAAAACGTCTTAGAGAACTGGCGGCTGAATATCCTCGATACGGTTATTTGATGCTGCACAGCTTGCTGAAGAGCGAAGCCCTTGTGGTCAACAAGAAGCGGACATACCGGCTTTACACTGAAGAATCGCTTCAGGTACGAACCAAGAAGCGAAAGAAGCTACAGAGGCCTCTACTGCCGATTGAGGTGCCCATGAAAATAAACGAACGGTGGTCGATGGACTTTGTAGCCGATCAATTGAGCAATGGCCGTCGGTTTAGAATCTTAAATATTATCGACGAATTCTCCAGAGAGGTTGTTGGCCAGCTGGTGTCCACATCGATCTCTGGTCAACAGGTGGCTCGGTTTCTTGATGAGGTAGCCGAAGGGCGACCACTTCCTCGCCATGTGGTCTGTGACAATGGCACCGAATTTACCAGTAAGGCGATGTTCTTTTGGAGCAAGGAAACGAACGTTAAGCTAAGTTTTATACAGCCTGGAAAGCCAACTCAGAATGCATTCTGTGAAAGTTTGAACGGAAAGTTTAGGAATGAATGTCTTAATCAACACTGGTTCCGAACACTGGATGAGGCTCGATACGAAATTAACTTATGGCGTGAGCACTACAACACCGTTCGTCCACACAGCTCACTGGGCTACCAATCACCAGTGGATTTTGCAAAGAAAGCAGCGTAAGTTTTTATCGGGAATCTCATCGATTCCGTGGTGTTAATCTGGGGGAAAGGTCAGCCCAGCACGGCCAGTAAAGCATGAAGCTGAATTGCCAAGTAAAGTAGAAAGGGTTGGGACTGGCTAGTGCCAATAAATCGACGGAGAATGTGCTCAGGGTACCCTCGCAGCTCTACCGATATAAAAATCTAGCCAAGCCAAGCTCAGAGGTTCTGGCAGTATGAAGTCATTAGTTCGGTCTCAGCGCGGCACTGCTATTCAAGATTCTTAATATTTAACTAAGTAAATCAATTGCTTAGAGCTATGGCTGATAGCGCGTTTTGTATTTGCGATTTGTCACGCGATATATAATTCAGCGCAAACGACTGGCGTTCAGATTACAGGTGCTAGGTAGTCACTAACAATCTTATGAAACTGAGCTAATGTTTACTTTAGATAATCATAACTGGGGCCAGGATCGGTTGTAGGGTTTGTATGAGATGTATATTTTGCGATCATGAAGTGTTGAAAATTGATGACTTTCTCGGCAAGCCCATTTCTCTTCCTGGGCGTGGTGTAGCGCATATTATGTGCGCCGAGCGAGATTTAATTGCGAAGCGTGTATTTGGGTCAATCCACCTTACAGAAATTGCGCTAGATGATTTGTATGAGCTGCGTGAAATGGTTCTAACTGAGATAAATGATAGAGAGGGTGTAAATAAGGATGGAGAGGCGGAGTTATTCTAATATATATAACTATTGACGCAGGCACAGACACAGATATAGGCCGGTCCAGGCGATGATCGTCTTTTAGTTATGCATGGCTATTGCTGGCATTTCGTATCTCTGACGCGACGTTTGAGCCGCGTTCGTTTCTAACACAAAATACAATTACAAATTTCGTTAACTCTTCCTTTTGAATAAGGAGTTCCTCGGCTTATTGTTGAATTAATCTGGCGCCACAGGGATAACACTCAATATTTGTTCTAAATACCTAGAGCCTTAGACGTGGTTTGCTTGTACAGTGGAACTGAACTACATTTATAAGAAGTCAAGATATACAGAGCTCTATGGGTAAGTATCTTGGCTGCATAGCCCTAGGTGCCTTTGCTATAATTGAATTTCAGTTGAATTATACTGATGAATTATCGCTGACCGCGATAAAAGGTCCGTTTAGCTTTCTTTTTAATGTAGGGCTCGAGAAACTAATGGAAGGGCCTTCAGCAGTTGGAATGCGGCCAGAGTGATGATCTTGATAGTTCGGAATTCGTTCCCCTTTTTTGGGTGTAATTGATACAGTATTCTGGATGCGAATTGAGTGCGTCATCAAGTGGTATTTCAAAAGTATTGTCACCAATAACCTGGAAATAGTGTGGAATGACCGGATCAATTAAGCGCGAATCAATTCCATCAAGAATAAATCTCATCTTAGGCTTAATCTCCGTTGTTATCTTAGTTTTTTCATCCACCGTAATCTATTTGAGTTCGCAAATAAGTAGCGCCACAGAGCGCGTTGCGGATTACGATTTACCCGTGGCATTGAACTCTCTCGCTATGCTGGAAGAGCTAGGGGATATGAATTCAAATTTACTGGAGTACTTGCTTGGAGAGGAAGAAGAGCAGCAAGAATATTTTGGCAACTATGATGAGTTTATTCGTTTCCGAAAACTTATTCCAGAGGGAATCAAAGAGCATGGTATTATCGAGCAGGTCATACGCTTGGTGGAAGGCCATAAAGGCAAGGCGATTAGTCAAGTGTTTGAAGTTTACTTTCCGGCAAGAGAGCGTCGAGCGGCTGATGAAATAAACAGTTTAATTAATGATGTTGGTAAGCCGCTCGAGACCTTACTCGATCAAATGAAGGATGAAGAAATAGCTGACGTAGGTTCGGCTAATGATCCGCAAGATGTCATTGATGATGATTTGCCGGGCGTACGGTTTTATTTGGAACTCGTTGATGAGGCTGGAGACATGCTTGCAGATTTAGATCGTTTTGTGGTGGGTGATGCCAACGCGAGAACTTCATTTTTTGCAAATGCTCTTCAGTTTGAAACCTATCTGGCTCAATTAAAACCATTAGAGCAGAAGCCGGATGAGATCGTTCGAATTAATGAAATTGAGCGTTTATTTAATGAGGTTAAAACTAGTGGGGCTAAGATATTTGAATACTACCAAACACAAAACAAAATATCTGCAACTAAAGCTATTGACGATTTAGAGCACCAAACTTTTACGGAGGCCGAAAAAATTCTAGATACTATGTCTGACAACTCTCGTCGTGAAGTGAAGGCCTCTATGACTTATTTGTCCGCCATATCGAATAATATTTCTATTGTTTTACTGGTGTCCACCGTGTTAATTATCGGCTTGGTTATTAGTATTATTTTTTATACGCGCCGCACGATTTTTTCTCCATTGATGCAGGTTACTACTGCCATTGATAAGTTGCGTAGAGGAGAGCGTGATTTTCAATTGGCGGCTTATAACCGAAATGATGAATTGACAGATATACTTACCAATCTCCAGCAGTTCCAGTTGGAGTTGGGTGAGCTGGATGGTTTGCGCGTAAATGAACAAAAAATTCAGGCGGAATTATTGATTGAAAGAGATAATGCCAATCAGTCGCTTAGACAATTAAAAGATACGCAGTCAAAATTGATCGCCACTGAAAAAATGGCATCACTGGGAACGCTCGTTGCTGGTATTGCTCATGAAGTAAATACTCCTATAGGTGTTAGTGTAACTATCTCGAGTACTTTAGCGGGGAATATTCGAGAGTTTATTACGGAAGTGAAAACAGGGGTTTTGGACCGGGCTAAGCTAGAGCGATTTGAAGGCGAGTCTCTTAAATCATTCGATCTGTTGGGGGAGTCGTTACAGCATGCGGCTGATCTAATTCACAGCTTTAAACAGGTTGCAGTGGATCAAACTAGTAGCAAACGTCGTCAGTTTAATTTGCTCGGGACGTTAAATGAAATCTCCCAAACGCTGCACCATAAAGTAAAACGAACCAATATAAAATACTCTATTGACGGGCCTGATGATATTGTCTTAGATAGTTATCCTGGGCCCTTAGGTCAGGTTATCACAAATTTGTTTAACAATGCGATTTTACATGGATTTGAAGATGAAAACGAGGGGGAAATAATAATACGGTTCAACCGCTTAGGTGACGAGGTTCGTCTACTTTTTAGTGATAACGGTGTTGGTGTGAATGAAGAAGATGTTGGGAAAATATTTGACCCATTTTTCACCACTAAATTGGGTAAAGGGGGCTCTGGCTTAGGTTTAAATATTGTGCACAGTATAATTACTAACGTATTGGGTGGGGCGGTCCACGTTGAAAGCCGAATAGGTACAACTTTTGAAATGAAGATTCCGTTAGTTGCCCCGGAACAAGGGGCTGGTGATGAGTGATCTGTTAATACAGTTTGTGGATAAAGAGGGTGAAAATCCTGGAAGAAACCTCAACCAGAATAAAGAATTGTTCTGGTTGGTCGCAATTATTGATGATGAAGAATCGATACATGAGGTGACTAAGCTCGCGTTATCCGAAGCTATAATTCACGGCCGTAGATTGAAATTTATTAGCGCATACTCGGCTTCGGAAGGTTATAAGTTGTTGGAAGAAAATCCTTCTTGCGCCGTGGTGTTGCTCGATGTAGTAATGGAAACATCTGATGCTGGGTTGATGTTGGCGGAGCGTATTAGAGGGGAATTAAAACGAGAAATTTTGCAGATAATATTGCGTACCGGCCAGCCGGGCTATGCCCCTGAAGAGGAAATTATCTGTCGCTATGAGATTAATGACTATAAAACGAAAAATGAATTGACCCGGGATAAACTTTTCACGTCATTGGCCACAGCCATTCGTTCCTATCGTCACTTGCAGGCGTTAGAGGAAAGCAAAGAAGGTTTGAGGGATGTAGTTAATGCTTCGGCAAGTTTGATGAAGGAGCGCTCAATTCATGAATTTGCAAGCGGGGTGTTACAGCAAATTAATGCTCTATTCCATCTGTCCTCACAAGGAATATTTTGTGTCTCGCAAAAACCATTGCAGGGCCCAAACGAGTTTGCAGACGATAAAAGTAATTCCTTTTTGGTGGTGGCTACCACGACCAAGTATGATGACCTGTATGGCAAGGACATATATGAACCGCATGAAAGTTTCGCACAAAAGATTGCCCAGAAGGCATTGTCGAAAAGATCTCATGTTTTAGAGGACAATATTACGGCTTTTTATTTAAGTACACCTTCGCAATGGCAGGGGGTGGTAGTGGTTGAAGGCGGCTTGAGTTTGTCAGATGTAGATGAAGAATTGCTAAAGGTATTTTGTATTAATATTGCATTGGGTTTGGAGAACGCTAAGTTTTTCAGTCATTTAAATCGCTCTGCTTATTACGACAATCTAACCGACTTCTATAATCGTGAAGGGCTAATGCATTTTGCGCAAGATATCTATGTGCAAGCTAAAGAGTCGGTTAGTTTGTATATTATTGATATTGACTATTTTCATGACATAATCGACGGCTTGGGTTTTGACTTTGGTGACCAAGTTCTGAAGGCTATAGCCTCAACGCTCAAAAAAATATTCTTTGAGAAGGCGAATATATCGCGATTGCATTCAGACGTGTTTGCCATAATTATTGCAGATTCGCCATGGTCATTAAAAAGCTTGATTAGCGAGTGTTCTCGACCTTTTATGTTGTCAGGTAATTCGATGCGCCTGGGGATATCACTAGGAGAGGCACACTGCGCCACTTCTGAAAGAAACTTCGATATTGCGCAGTTAATTCGTCATGCAAAAATTGCTTTGAAAGTAGCCAAAGAGAACAAGCGGGGAATGGCGCAAGCCTTTGAATCGAAATTCGAATCTGAAACAAAAGTTCGCTTAAACACGTTGTCTGAAGTTCGAGGTGCATTGGCAAATAATCAACTCTTTCTTATGTTACAGCCAAAAGCATCGATGAGAACAGGAGATGTTGTTGGTTATGAAGCTTTAGTGCGTTGGCAGCATCCAGAAAAAGGGTTGATCCCGCCTAATGCTTTTATTCCTATTGTTGAGCAATCAGGGCTTTACTTTGAACTAGATATGTATGTATTCCGCAGTGCGCTAAATATCGTCAAGGAATATCCGCAAATTAGCAAACCCATATCGGTTAACGTTTCTGCAAATTCCTTGCACCACCATGATTTTATCGATGAGCTAAAAGAAATTATCAAAGAGGAGAATGTCGACTTATCCAGTATTGAATTGGAGATAACTGAGAATTCTTTGGTGCGAAGTGATATGGCAATTCAGCATTTGGTAGAGCTAAAGAAGTTGGGTTTTATTTTATGTCTGGATGATTTTGGCGCGGGTTACTCGTCGCTAGGGTACTTGTTGAAACTTCCTCTAGACGTAATAAAAATTGATCGAACATTCATTAGTTACATCACTGAGGATGAAAGTGCCTTAACCTTACTTAAAGGCATGTTGCAAATTTGCCGAGGTTTAAATAAAAAAGTAGTTGTCGAAGGGGTCGAAACGCAAGAACAAGTTGATTTGTTAGTAAAAAATAATGTTGATGTGGCACAAGGTTTTTTCTATTTTAAACCTATGCCAATTATTGAAATATTGGAGAGAGCACTGTGAGCTTTACTTGGCGAAACAAGTTCTACGTAATTGCCTCGCCAGCTGTCTTTACCCTTAACAGAGGTGGTTCATCTAACGGAGAGGTTCAAGACCTGCTGTTTTTATATGAAGTTTATGGAAGCAATATCTTGACCTTTCCCCCAGATTAACACCACGGAATCGATGAGATTCCCGATAAAAACTTACGCTGCTTTCTTTGCAAAATCCACTGGTGATTGGTAGCCCAGTGAG